>SXGQ01271284.1_pt1 | contig 25669 bp, 24 predicted proteins | sample 3178371 | NCBI WGS metagenome assembly SXGQ01 (sample SAMN11356859, study PRJNA531348) | freshwater metagenome | isolation source: freshwater sample F1-20 | place: China: Fuxian Lake, Yuxi | collected 2017-12-25 | reverse complement strand
GATGTGATCATGATTCTTGCGCCAGATACCGAACAAAAAAAGATTTACGACGAAAATATCAAAGCCAATCTTGCCGACGGCAAGGCGATTGCGTTCGCCCATGGTTTCAATATTCGCTTCGAGCGAATTGCGCCGCCAAAAGGTGTGGATGTGATCATGATCGCGCCAAAGGGTCCGGGTCATTTGGTGCGACGCACATTCACCGAGGGTGGCGGAGTGCCAGCACTGATCGCCGTGCATCAAGATGCAACGGGCAAGGCAAAAGCATTGGCTTTGTCATATGCAGAAGCAATCGGTGGTGCTCGTGCGGGTGTTATTGAAACGACTTTCCCTGAAGAAACAGAAACTGACTTGTTCGGTGAGCAAGTTGTGTTGTGTGGCGGCGTGACTTCGCTCGTGATGGCAGGATTCGAAACTCTTGTTGAAGCCGGTTACGCACCTGAGATGGCATATTTTGAGTGCCTGCACGAAGTTAAGTTGATCGTCGACTTAATGTACGAAGAGGGCATCGCCGGAATGCGTTATTCAATCTCTGACACTGCTGAATATGGCGATGTGACGCGCGGTCCGCGGATCATTGACGCTGACACGAAGAAGCGAATGAAAGTAATCCTTGAAGAAATTCAGACGGGCAAATTCGCCGAAGAATGGATCGCCGAAAGCGATTCAGGACGCAAGCGTTTCTCTGAACTTCGAAATGCCGGCAAGAATCATCCAATTGAAAAAGTTGGGTCTCACTTACGCTCAATGATGCCGTTTATCTCTAAAGGCAAGAAAAAGGTCTCTGAGATTTCAGGTGGTTGAGAAACCATAGCTAATCCCGAGTTGTTTAGTCGGGATTAGCCTGCTATGTTGCCTCTATGACAAATCCAAATTGGGGCTTTGATACTCGTCAAATTCACGCTGGTCAAGATCCAGATTCAGCAACTGGCGCACGTGCGGTGCCGGTTTACCGCACCACAAGTTATGTGTTTCGCGACGCGCAACATGCGCAAAACTTGTTTGCCCTCGCCGAGATCGGAAATATTTACACACGCATCATGAACCCGACGCAGGGTGTGCTTGAGGCCAGGTTGTCGTCTCTTGAGGGCGGTGTGACGACTGCTGTTGGTCTGCCTGGTGCGCTTGCAGTGAGTTCGGGCCAGTCGGCAGAGTTGTTAGCAATTTTGACTCTGGCTGAAGCTGGTTCACATATTGTTTCGTCGCCAACTCTTTACGGCGGCACATACAACTTGTTTCATTACACACTGCCGAAAATGGGCATTGAGGTGAGTTTCGTTGAAGACCCAGACAATTTGGATCAGTGGCGCGCGGCGATCAAGCCAAATACGAAAGCGTTCTACGGTGAAGTTCTTGCCAACCCGCGCAACAGTGTGCTCGATATCGAAGGCGTATCAAAAATTGCACACGAAGCTGGCGTGCCGTTGATAGTTGACAACACGGTACCGACACCATATTTAATTCGTCCAATTGAGTGGGGCGCCGACATTGTCGTGCACTCTTTGACCAAATTTATTGGTGGTCACGGCACGAGCATTGGTGGCGCGATCATCGATGGTGGCACTTTTGATTTTGGCAAGGGCGACAAGTTTCCAAACTTTACGCAACCCGACCCGAGTTATCACGGCTTGGCATATTGGCCGGCACTCGGTGCAGGTTCGTACATTATTAAAGCACGCGTGCAAATGTTGCGCGATTTAGGCATGGCCACAACACCAGACAATGCGTTCAATTTCTTGCAAGGTCTCGAAACATTGTCATTGCGAATGGATCGTCACTGGGCCAATTCACAACGAGTGGGCGAATATCTAGCCAAGCACCCGCAGGTTGAAGAGGTTTTCTATGCCGGTTTGCCGACCAGCAAGTGGCACGAGCGAGCGAAGAAATATGGTCGCGGCAAGGGCTATGGCTCGGTATTGGCGTTCAATATCAAAGGTGGCGTTGAAGCAGGGCAGAAGTTTGTTGCCGGTCTTAAACTGCACAGCCATGTCGCCAATATTGGGGACGTTCGCAGTCTGGTAATTCATCCTGCTTCAACCACGCACAGTCAATTGAGCCCGAACGAACAGGCTTCGACAGGCGTGTTTCCTGGGCTGGTTCGGCTCTCAGTGGGCCTTGAATCGATCGAAGATATTTTGGCCGACCTTGATTTGGGTTTTAGCGCCTCAAAATAGTCGTTCACACAAAGTTCACTTTGAATTGTCTCAGAGTTTGATGTTATTCAAGTTCTTGTTCGCAATAACTTTCTAGATTGCTGATGGCGGGAAAGTCCCGTCGTTTCATCTAGGAGGAATTTCGTCAATGATTAACCAGAATTTCAGAAGTCGTTTTGCAAGCCTGGTTGTGGCGTCTCTTGCTGCGGGATTGGTCGCGGTAGCAGGGGCAAACCCGGTTAGTGCCGCGAAAATAGGTGACGAATGTAAGTCAAAAGATTTGTACAAGATCGAGAAACTTGCTTCGAGTTTCATTCGTTGCGAAATTGTAAAGGGAACTTCGATTCACTCAAGTGACCCGAAAAAGAAAGCAAAGTTCAAGTGGACGGCGACAATAGAGTCGCAATACATTTTGGCAAACGCCGAGAAAGAGACGATTCGAGTTGACGGTTCGAGTACGGTTTATCCTCTGGCAGCAGTAGCAGCCAAATACTTCGAGAACTCGACCAAGAGTGTCAAAAAAGGCAACGGCGCGAAAGTAACTGTCGGCTTCTCAGGTACTGGTGGTGGCTTTGAAAAGTTCTGCCGAAACGAGACCGATATCTCAAATGCATCTCGAGCAATTTCTGCGAAAGAAGTTGCGGCATGCAAAGCAACTGGAATCACTTACACCGAGGTGATAGTCGCTAACGACGGCTTGGCGGTTGTCGTGAACAAACAGAACACCTGGGCGACTTCTTTAACGATGAAAGAATTGAATGCAATCTGGAAAGATGGCAGCACAATTACGAATTGGAAAGATGTGCGAACTGGTTTCCCAGATGTGGCGTTGAAACTCTTCGGTGCGGGTACAGACTCGGGAACTTTCGACAGTTTCACAGAGTTTGTGAACGGCAAGGCAAAGAGTGTGCGAAAATCTGGTGTGCAAACATCTGAAGATGACAACGTGACTGTTAAAGGCGTCGCAAGCGATAAGGGTGCGATGGGTTACTTCGGTCTGTCATATGCCCAAGAGAACGCGAGCAAGGTGAAACTTGTGCCGCTCGATAAGGGTGCGGGGGCCGTGGAACCAACCACTGCAACGGTTCAAAACGTGAGTTATCCGATGGCGCGTCCGTTGTACTTTTATGTGAAGAATGCTTCAATTCAGACCAAGCCGGCAGTTGGCGCCTTCGTTCAGTTCTGGGTCGACAATCTTGCCCAGATCAGTGAAGATGCAATTTTCGTGCCGTTGACTGCAAAGCAGATCAAGGCGCTTCAAGGTGGCATCAAAGCAATTGCTTTGATCCCGAAGGTTAAGAAGTAAGTAATCACCAGTTGAAATTTGGTGGGTCTCGGTCCCCCTCAGCTGAGGCCCACCGTTTTTCGCTGTTGTTAGTTCGTAATAGTCTGAAAGAAGTCCATGAATACAGTCGTGACATCAGTTGGCGAACTTCAGCCGTCGGGTCGAAAGCTTCGTCAGCAACGAGTTGAAAAGTTAATCAAGTTTTTGCTAATGATCGTTGCGGCGAGTGGCATGTTGATCACCACAGGGGTGGTGGTGGCCCTCGTGAGGCCATCTATAGATTTTTTTAGATCGATAAGCCTGGGTGAATTTTTGGGAACAACTGCTTGGTTTCCGTTGTATGAGCCGCCAGATTTTGGTGTTTGGCCTTTGATCATTGGCACTTTTTCGGTGATGTTTATCGCCGTAATTATTGCGGTGCCCGGTGGATTAGCGGTCGCTTTTTATCTGAGCCAGTATGCGAGCGACAGGGTGCGAAGAAAGTTAAAGCCGACACTTGAGATTCTTGCCGGCGTGCCGACGGTTGTTTTTGGATTTTTCGCAATTAATTTCATCGGCCCAAATATTGCCGCGAAAATTTGGATTTTCAGTGATGTTGGTTTCTATAGTTCGCTTTCTGCGGGCATCACGGTGGGTCTCATGATCATGCCGATGATGACAACGCTGGCTGAGGATGCAATGGCTGCGGTGCCGAGGGCTTTGATCGAGGGTTCTTACGCGTTGGGCGCGACGAAGCGCGAGACTTGCACGGGTGTTATCTTCCCAGCCGCTCTCTCTGGAATTATCGCCGCTGGTGTAATTGCAATGTCTCGGGCAATCGGTGAAACAACGATCGTTTTATTGGCTGCTGGTAGCACCGCGAATTTCACCTTCGATGTTGGTCAACCGATGCAGACGATGTCGTCGTTTATTGGTTTTGCTGGTCTGGGTGATCAGCCAACGGGTTCGACGGGCTATCAGACTATTTTTGCCGTCGGGTCGTTGTTGTTCGTTATCACTTTTATTTTGAATATGTTCAGTCGCAAAATTGTGGCCCGTTTTCGTGAGGTTTACGAATGAGCACTGTCGTAAATACAAAAGTAATGCAGGCAGACCTGCGTGATACAACAAGCACCTCGCGCAAGAACTGGGATAAAGCTTTCTTGGGTGGCCTGTGGCTATTTACTTTGCTCGCAATTGTCACTCTTGTCGTTTTGATCGGCACGACTCTGCTCAAAGGTTATACGCGACTGAATCCGTCGCTGGTAGTGAACTTTCCGTCCCCGTTTCCGGAGGACGCCGGCATTCAAGCGGCAATCTTTGGTTCAATATGGGTGGTAGTGACATCCGGGTTGGTGTCGTTATTCATTGCCTTAGGAACGGCAATCTATCTTGAAGAGTTCGCCGACCAAAAAAGTCGTTTGAACAATCTCATAACAATAAATATTCAAACCCTCGCGGGTGTGCCGAGCATCGTGTTTGGAATTTTGGGTTTAGCATTTATTGCTCGAGGCTGGTTGGGTTGGGGATTTACGGTTGGCACTGCATCGGCGGTGTTGACAATGATGATTTTGCCGGTGATGATCGTTTCGGCACGCGAAGCATTGAAAGCCGTGCCATCAAGTCTTCGCGAAGGCGCCTTCGCACTCGGTGCAACTCGTTGGCAGACAATTGTTAAGCAGGTGCTTCCCTCGGCGATCCCCGGAATCGCAACTGGAAGCATCTTGGGTGTGTCGCGCGCGCTCGGTGAGTCGGCACCATTGATTTTGCTAGGTGCACTCGCATATGTGAGTTCGAATCCATCGGGTTTAAGTTCTGACTACACGGTGTTGCCTCTTGTGATTTTGAAATACACACAAGAGGCTCAGGAAGAATTTCAGGCGGTAGGTGCGGCGGCAATCATTGTGCTTTTGGTATTGCTCATCTCTTTGAACATGATCGCAATCGTTATCAGAGACAAGAGCAGAAAGTCGTGGTAGATAAAATGGTCAACTCGATAATTTCTGAAGTTTCAGGCGCTTCACCGAAAGTTGGTAGCGTGCTAAACGTGAGCGTGTCTGCCAGCCAATCAAGTAGCTCGGCAAATTTTGCCAACGAGATAATCATGGAGTCGGCAGGTCTTCAGGTGCACTACGGAGATTTTCTCGCGGTTCGAGATGTGAACCTGACAATTCACAGGAATGAGATCACCGCTCTGATTGGTCCATCGGGTTGTGGTAAGTCGACGATCATCCGTTGCTTCAATCGAATGAACGATTTGATTCCGTCAGCCAAAGTCGGGGGAAACGTCTATTACAAGGGCATCGACCTCTACGGGCCAGAGGCGAATTCGGGTGAGGTGCGTCGTCGCATCGGTATGGTTTTCCAAAAGCCGAATCCGTTTCCAAAATCAATTTATGACAATGTGGCGTTTGGTCCCAAAGTAAACGGTAAGCCGTCGAAGAAAGAGACTGACGAGATTGTCGAGAGATCGCTCAAGCGCGCGGCCCTATGGGAAGAAGTTAAAGATCGTTTGAAGCAATCTGCTTTTTCACTCTCGGGTGGTCAACAACAACGTTTGTGCATCGCCCGGGCGCTTGCGGTCAACCCTGACGTCTTGTTGATGGACGAACCTTGTTCGGCGCTTGACCCAATCGCAACCGCCCGAATCGAAGACTTGATGGGAGAAATCAAGACTGAGTATCCGATAATCATCGTGACTCACAATATGCAACAGGCAGCCCGTGTCAGCGATCGAACGGCATTTTTCAACACCGAAATCGGGGCAAATGCAACGCGACCAACTGGAGTTCTCGTGGAGTACGACACGACTCGAAAAATTTTTTCAAACCCAAGCGACACGCGCACTGAGCAATACATCAGTGGTCGAATGGGCTAACGCGACAAATAATTATTCTTCGTCGGGTTGTTCGCGAAGAAATTTCTCAAATTCTGCACCAAGGTCATCGGCACTCGGAATCTCAAATTTGGTGCGAGCGTCGTAATCAGTCTCAAGTTGGGCAAGGTGCTCTGAAACTTGTGCGTCACCTTCGACAGCAGCGTCATGAAGCTCTTCCCATCGTTGAATCTCCTCGTAGAGCCCGGCGTGGCGTGTGGGCACACCGAGCACGATTTCTAAATGTCGTAACAACGCGGCACTTGATTTTGGGTGCTGGGCGTTGGTCAAATAGTGCGGCACGCCGACACGTAATGAAACTGCAGCGAGTTGTTCACGTTCGAATCGTTCTTGCATTACGCCGACGATGCCAGTGACGCCTTGATATGTCGGCCGAGAGAGTTTCAGTCGACGCGCGAGAGCCGCATTAGTCGTGCTGCCGAACACCGATGGTGTTCGGGTGTGTGGTATCGCCTCGGCGATTGCGCCGACCGTTACAGCAACGCCACAATTCAAGTTTTTTGCGGTTTGCAAAACGCACTCGGAGAAAATGTTCCAGTTCGTGTGCGGTTCGATGCCCGAAAGAACCACGAGATCGCGTGCACCTTCGGGGAATCGAGCAATAACGATGTCGTTTTCGGGCCATCGAATTTTGCGTTCATCGTCTTCGTCGAAATAAACCTCAGGGCGCTCGTGGGTGAAGTCGAAAAATGAGTCGGGGTCGATGCTGGCGACGACTGTGACGGCACGATCCTCGAGGCACCACTCGAGAGCACTAGTCGCGGCACCCGCAGCATCAAACCATCCACGAAGGGCAATAACTAGGACAGGGTCGCGCAAGTTAGGGACAGAGTCCCAGTCGGCTTCGAGTACATCTTCAATGTTCATCGCAAGTTCTGAAAATGATCGTGACAAATTACTTCCACTGTGTAAGCATGGCAGCCGTGGTTGCGAATTCACTACCTAAATCTCGAGTTTCAAAACGACTTGCGGCGATCGCCGAGTCGGCAACTCTGGCTGTTGACTCGAAAGCCAAGGCGCTGCAGGCGAAAGGCGAACATGTAATCGGTTTTGGTGCGGGTGAACCCGACTTTCCGACGCCTGAATATATTGTCGAAGCAGCAGTGCGTGCCGCGCAAGACCCGAAGGCGCACAGGTATACGCCGGCGGCAGGTTTGCCCCAGCTGCGCGAGGCGATTGCAGTTAAGACAAAGCGCGATTCGGGTTTCGAGTGCGCTGCATCGCAAGTTTTGGTGACCGTCGGCGGAAAGTATGCAGTGTTCGTGGCGTTCGCTGCTTTATGCGACCCTGGTGACGAGGTGATTTGCCCGGCGCCTTATTGGACTACATACCCCGAGGCGATAGCTCTTGCGGGTGGAGTGCCAGTCGTGATTGACACAACACAAGAGACCGAATTTAAAGTGACCGTCGAACAACTCGAACGAGCCAAGACGCCGAAGACGAAAGTTTTGCTGTTTGTTTCACCCGACAACCCGAGCGGTGCTGTTTATTCACGAGAAGAGACAATTGCGATTGGCAAGTGGGCTGCGGCGAACGATATTTGGGTTGTAACCGACGAAATTTATGAGCACTTGACTTACGGCAAACATGTTTTTGCGTCGATGCCGACAGTTGTGCCTGAAATTGCCGATCGATGTGTAATCGTGAATGGCGTTGCAAAGACGTATGCGATGACTGGTTGGCGTGTCGGTTGGATGATCGGGCCACCAGATGTGATCAAGGCGGCGATCAATTTTCAGAGTCACACAACCTCGAACGTTTCGAACGTGGCGCAGTATGCGGCGTTGGCGGCAGTGTCGGGCGATCTGTCGGCAGTTGCGATGATGCGTGAAAGTTTTGCGCGTCGTGGCGCGTTGATGCACTCGATGCTAAATCAGATTGAGGGTGTTAATTGCATGGCGCCACAAGGAGCGTTTTATTGTTTTCCAGATTTTTCTGGTTTGTTGAATCGCAGTTTGAGCGGTGTCAAGTCGGCGACGACTCTTGAGTTGGCTGATGTTGTGCTTGATCGCGCCAAAGTTGCCTTCGTTCCGGGTGAGGCGTTTGGGTTGGCGCGGTATGCGAGATTCTCGTTTGCACTTGGCGATGATGATTTGCGCGAAGGCATAAATCGTCTCACGAGTTTCGTCAACCGCTAAAAGTCTCTGATAAGGTCTAGGCGTCGCAGCAATAGTTGTGATGTGTAAAACCAAGCGAAGTCCGGTGAAACTCCGGCACTGTCCCGCAACGGTAATTCACTGAAGGCGCAAAATTTTGCGAAGTCTTTGATGAGTCCGGTCGCCTCGGTCGAGCACCAAACCTAAAAAGTCCCCGCGTGAGGGACAGGAGGAAATGAAAATGAAAGTATTATCTCGGGCCGGCTTTGCCGGTCTTTTTATTTGTGCGGCAACTTTGTTTGCAGCATGTTCGGAATCCAGTGGCACAACCGAAACAACTGTTGTTGTCGAGACGACAGTTAGCGAAGTCGCCTACCCGGTGACCGCAGGCGGAATAACCCTAGAGGCACAACCGATGCGAATCGTTTCGCTGTCGCCAACACACACCGAGATGCTTTATGCCATCGGTGCGGGCGAGCAGGTAGTCGCGGTTGACGAGTATTCGAATTTTCCGGCTGACGCAGTAGCGCTCGGCACGAAACTTTCGGGTTACGAACCCAATGTCGAGTCGATTGCCGGCTATGACCCCGATCTAGTTGTGATTTCTTACGACCCGGGCAACCTTGTCGAGCAACTGAATGCGCTTGATATTCCGGTCTACATCGGTAACGGAGCATCAAGCCTCGAGCAGGCTTATGAGCAAATTGAGCAACTAGGAGCCTTGACTGGTCATCTTGATGTCGCAGTGCAGTTGACGAGCCAGATGCAAGCAGACATCGATGCTGCGGTTGCGGCATCGTCTGTGTCGGCGTCTGCAACGGGTGAGCCGATTACATATTTCTACGAACTCGACAACACCTACTACACGGTGACTTCGAATACTTTTGTCGGTCAGATTTTTAAACTATTTGGCCTTGAAAACATCGCGGACGGTGTCGAAGAAGGCAATGATTATCCGCAACTTTCGAGCGAGGTGATTGTGTCGAAAAATCCGACGATGATTTTTCTTGCCGACACTAAATGCTGTGCACAAACACCAGAAACAGTTTCTGTTCGCGATGGTTGGCAAAAAATAGATGCTGTCGTGAACAAAAATATTGTGCAGCTCGATGACGACATCGCCTCTCGTTGGGGGCCACGTGTGGTTGAACTTGTCAGGTCTATTAGTGATGCTCTTGCATTAGTTGCGGCAGGTTAGTAAGTCGAAATGTTACGTACCAACGATGATTCTGTGCCGCGTGCAGGGACACGAGTTGCTTATTTATCGTTGGTTAGTTTCGCTCTGCTCACGATTGCGGTTCTGGTCGGAATAATGATTGGTCCGGCTGGGCCGCAATGGTGGCGAGTGCCTATTGAGTTAGTCGACCGCTTGCCGTTGATCACAGTTGACAGTGGTGTTTCGCTTGAGGAATGGAATATTGTTTGGCAAATTCGGATGCCACGAGTCGTGCTGGCTGTGCTTGTTGGTGCGATGCTTTCGGTTGCTGGCGCGAGTTATCAAGGAGTTTTTCGTAACCCGCTGGTTGACCCATATTTATTGGGTGTCGCTGCCGGCGCTGGATTGGGTGCGACACTTGTTTTTACATTGCGCCGTTCGACGACCGAAAATTGGTTGATTGACCCACTGCCGCTGGCCGCATTTGTCGGCGGACTGGTTGCAGTTTTCGCGACCTACATGATCGGTAACACGTTTAGCAAGGCACGGTCGAGTGCGACTTTAGTTTTGGCAGGTATCGCAGTGACTTCGTTGACAACAGCAATTCAAACTTTTGTTTTGCAACGCAACAACGATGTTGTGCGCCAGGTTTACAGCTGGATTTTGGGTCGGTTATCGAGTGCAACATGGGGAGATGTGCGCTTGATCTTGCCGTATGTCGTGTTTAGTTGTGGCGTTTTGTTGATGCATCGTCGGTTGTTGGATGTATTGCGGGTTGGTGATGACGAGGCCACCGCACTCGGAATGAATATTCGTCGGGTGCGACTCACCGTTGTTTTGGCAGCCACATTAGGCACTGCAGCGGCTGTTGCAGTTAGTGGCTTGATTGGTTTTGTTGGAATAATCGTGCCGCATACGGTGCGTTTGATCGTGGGTTCGAGTTATCGGCGCGTGTTGCCGTTGAGTATTTTGTGTGGTGCGATATTTTTGGTTTTGGCTGATATTCCAAGTCGTGTATTGGCTGACCCTGCCGAAACACCAATCGGTGTAGTGACAGCATTTTTTGGTGCGCCATTCTTTTTGCTATTGCTGCGAGTGCGAAAGAATCAAGCATGAGCACACTCGGATTTTGCGACTTGTCGATTTCGTATGACGGAGTTTGTGCAGTAGATAGTTTTAACGACATTTTGCATTCTGGTGAATGGTTGTGTTTGATCGGCCCGAATGGCGCCGGCAAATCGTCTGTGTTGCGAGCAGCGGCAGGCTTGGTCGAATATTCGGGTTCTGTGGCAATTGACCAGCAAGAAATACCTGCTACTTCGGCAAAGTGGCGTGCTCAACACATTGCGTTCGTCCCACAGACGCCGCTGATGCCTGACAACATGTCGGTGTATGAATACGTATTGTTGGGTCGCAACCCATACATAAAACACTTTGCGTCTGAGTCTACGCATGACAAGCAAGTGATCGAAAAAGTTCTGACGCGACTTGACTTGACTCAGTTCGCAAAGCGAATGGTCGGCACGTTGTCGGGCGGAGAGCGCCAGAGAATTGTGATAGCACGCGCTTTGGCACAAGAAGCCCCAGTGTTGTTGCTCGATGAACCCACTGCGGCGCTTGATATCGGTCATCAACAACAAGCTCTCGAATTAGTCGACGACCTAAGGCGCGAGAAGGGCTTAACTGTTGTCTCAGCAATGCACGACTTGACGCTTGCAGGTTTGTATGCAGATCGACTCGTGCTGATGCACCAAGGTTCGTGTGTTGCTTCTGGCGATGCACAAACTGTTCTGCGATCAGAGACTCTCGCCGAGTTTTATGGAGTATCGGCCCGAGTGCATCATGAGGCTGATGGCACGGTGGTTGTTATTCCGCAAAGGGCGAACAGCAACTAGTTTGTAATAGATGTCTGAGTCTGATCAGCGCAAATTTGCCAACACGATAAACGAGCATGTGTCAGGTTGTGCGGCTGCGCATCAGCAATTGCTCAGCACACTTGAGAATTTGACTAACGACCAATGTCGTGAAGATTCGCTGCTGCCGAACTGGTCGCGCGGACACGTTTTGACGCACTTGGCGCGCAATGCAGATAGCCACGTGACTTTGTTGCAGAGTGCTGTGCGCGGAGAGGTGGGCGAACAATATGCGAGCGCCGAGCAACGCAACGGCGACATCGAGCGCGGGTCAACACGTAGCGCAGAAGAGTTAGTTATGGATCTGCGTCTCAGCATTTACGGGCTTGAAGCAGCGTGGGCGAGCGCAAACGAAAAAGCGTGGCAGGGACAAGGGCGCAATTTGAGTGGCCGGGTGATTGAGATGTCGTCGCTGGTTTTTTTGCGTTGGCGTGAAGTTGAGATTCATCATGCAGACTTGAACTTGGGGTTCGGATACGACGACTTAACGCCGTTATACGTGCGACTTGAATTGGATCAGCAGATAATGCTGTGGCGTAGCCGCAAACCGATGGGTATGACTGAAATACCAGATGTTGCGAAAAAATTATCTCCGTCGCAACGCTTGGCGTGGTTGATGGGTCGTGTTGAAGTTGCAGGTCTCGCTAAACCTGAACCTCTGTAACGACCAAATGATGAGGCATTTGGGTGACGCTTTCGGTGAAGCCATCGCCGACTGAAACAAAATTGTTGCGCAGATAAAAAGCCAGTGCTGAATCTCGAGCTTTGGCCCAAATATATTTTGCGCCGTGTGTTTTGGCATGAGTGATGCCTGCATCAAGCAGTAGTTTGCCGAGCCCTGACTTTTGATGCGATGCAGACACGGCCATGCCTCGCAGTTGAATTGCTTTGGCTGAAGGGTCGTCTTGCCACGAGTTGATCACCCAGGTTGAAGTGGCGATCAAATTTTTGTTTTGATCGAAGATACCCAAGTGAACCGTGCCCTGTTGCGTGTCTTCGGTATATTTGGGATCTTTATTTGGTGTGTCGGCGCGCAAGACTGCCGTGCGCAGAGTGTAAGTTTCTTCAGTCGAAATTTTTACGACTTGAAAGTTTTGTATAGCCACGAATTATGAGATTAGTTGGCGCAAGTCGAGCACCCTGTCGGCGATCGCCGATGCTTCGGCTTTGTCGTGAGTGACATGCAAGACGGTTGTGCCACGTGAGCGCAATAATTTGCTCAGATCTTCGAGCAGGCGTTCGTGCAGCTCTGGGTCTAAGCCGGTGAGTGGTTCGTCGAGCAGTAAAACTTTAGGTTCAGCGACCAGTGCGCGGGCGACAGCTATGCGTTTTGCTTCGCCACCCGAAAGATTGGCGACTGTTCGATCGATGAGATGATTCAGACCGACGAGGGAAAGAACTTCGTGCACCTTTCGATCCACAGTTTTTCTGTCTACTCGTTTTATTTTTAACGCGTATGCAATGTTTTGACCGACGTTCATGTGTGGAAACAGTTGGTTGTCTTGAAACACCATGCCAATGTTGCGCAAGTGGGATGGTTGATGGGTGATGTCTTGATTATCGAGGCGAATCGTGCCCGAATTGATTGCTTCGAGACCAGTGATGCAACGCAACAAAGTTGTTTTACCCGAGCCACTTGGGCCGGTGAGGGCGACGATTTCTTGGCTTTTGATCGTGAGAGAAAGATTTGCAAAGAGTTGCGAAGACTCATAGACGACGGTGGCTTTGTCAATTTCAAGCATAAGAGTTTTGTTTGTCGATAATAAAGATGATTGTGATGCTAAATAGTGCGAGCAGAGTTGCCAAGACGAACGCTTGTGTTCGCAGTGAGTCGCCTGGGCGAGAAAGTAAGCGAGAGATCGTAATTGGCAGAGTTTCAGCGCCTCGCCGAGCGAGAAAACTGCTTGCGCCGAATTCACCGATTGAAACAGCAGCAGAAATTGCAGCTGCCGCGGAGACTGCGCGGCGAATTATTTTAAAGTCGACGTTGCGCCAGGTTTGCCACGACGATGCGCCGAGCACATTTGAGGCTTGTCGAAGTGAGTCGGGAATTGCTTGTAACACGGGCGAGATGATGCGCATGGCCAGGGGCAATGCGACGAGTGCGTGCGCCAAAGGCAACATCAATCGCGCGCCACGCCAGTCAATTGGTTGTGAGTCGAAAGTAATGATGATGCCGAGTCCGATTGCGACGGCTGAAACAATTATTGGGAGAGCGGTCAAACCAGAGATATAGCGAAACTTTTTGTTGCCATAAGTGATGCTGCAGGCGCTGAGTAGACCGAGAAGTGTGGCCAGCATCATGGCAAATATTGCGTAGATAAGGGTCTTTGTTAGCGACTGCACAATTTCAGGATTAGTGAAGACAGCGCGCCAGGCGGCGATTGTGAATCTTGAATTTATTACTACTGACTTCAGGGCGATGGCAAAAACTGGCACGATGGCAAATGCTGTTGAGCCTGTGAGGATGACCATTGCGGCGATTTTTTGATTTTTCGTGCGTAAGTGTCGTTGGCGAGAAATTGTTGGTCGAGTTGTTTGCTCGACGGTTCGGCCAGTTTGTTTGTTTGTAACGAAAAAAACTGCAGCGATGACGATGATTTGTAGTGCGCTAAGCATCACTGCGCCCGAGACATCACCGAGTTGCATGGCTCGAAAGTAGATTTCGGTTTCAATTGTCGAGCGGGAGGGTCCACCAAGAATTCGCACCACGCCATATGAGGTAAAACAGAGGGTGAACACGACGAGGGCAGCATTGACGATTGCTTTGCGCAGAAGAGGCATCGTGAGCGTGGTGAACAACTTAAGTGGTGATGCGCCAAGAGTTCGTGCTGCGTCATCAAGATATGGATGAATTTGCACCCAGCGTGCGCTAATTAATCGAGCGGCGAAACCAAAGTTGAAGTAGACATGCGCCAGAATCAAGGCGAACGCGGTGCGATGCAGGTTGTTTGGCAAGACTTGCAGAAACGCGGCGCCGACGACGATGCTCGGCAAAACAAACGGCATGGTGATCAGGCTTGTCGTGAATCGCTGAGATGCAAATCTGAAGTTTGCCGTGCAAAAAGCGATTGGCAGGGCGACAAGTAGCGCAGCGGCAGTGCTCGCAAGCGCTTGCCAGGTTGTGAACCAAACAACACTACGAATCGTCGTTGTGCGTAGAAGGTTTAACGAGTCAAGTTGCAATGACGAGACAAAAATGTTGACTACCGGCGCGACGACGAGCGCACAGATGACAGCAATTGGTAATGCAGCCAGCCATTTAGTGGCCGGACTGCGATTATAAATAGTTGCCATGAGGATTAACGCAGAACGATGTCGGTGAATTCGTCGAGCCAGATGAGAAGATTGCGAGAAATCAGATCTGGGTCAAGTTGCAACGGTGACTCTGGACGCAGTGAATATTTGACAAAGTCCTCCGGCAGTTTGGCTTTTTTGTTAGCGGGGTAGACGAACAGTGTGAGCGGTAGATCTTCTTGGAATTTAATGTCGGTCAAATAGTCGATCAACAGTTGCGCTTCGCGTTCATGTTTAGTGCCGCGAAGAATGCCCGCAAATTCAACTTGACGAAAACATGTCAGTGCAGCAACAGCGGTCGGGGCAGTAGCCGGACGGGGATTCGCGAAAATCATTTCGGCTGGTGGGCTTGATCCGTAACTCACGACGATTGGTCGATCGCCCTTGCCTGACGAACCAGAAAATTCTGTGTAGTAGGCGGTCGTCCAGTCGCCGACAATGAGCGCCCCGTTTTGTTTTAGCGATTTCCAATAATCGCCCCAACCGTCTTGGCCGAATTCGGCGATTGTTGCGAGCATGAATGCCAAACCAGGTGATGAACTAACGGGGCTCGGCACGACGAGCAGGTTCGCGTAGTTCGATGAAGTTAGCGCACGCAAGGTGAGTGGTGGCGCCAGGTTGCGTTGTTTGAACCAATTGACGTCGTAGTTGATGCACACATCGCCCGTGTCGACGGGGGTCGCCTCGTTGTTCGGTACAAGATTGCGAGCCGACTCGTCGAGATCTGCAAGATTTTTTGTCGCGAACGAAGTGAAAATATTTTTTGAGAGTGCACGCGAAAGCAGTGTGTTGTCGACGCCCCACAACACGTCAGCTTCGGGGTTGCCAGAAGTGAGACCGGCTTTTGTGACAAGTTCGCCGGCGTCGCCACCGAGTATGACTTCAACAGTGATACCAGTTTGCGTGGTGAAGTCATCAAAAATGTTTGGTGAAGGAGTAAATGAGTCGTAGGCAAGAAGTGTGAGAGTGACCTGGTTGGTCGACGTAATTGATGGCCCTACCGAGTCGTTGCTTGATGAATCAGTTGAATCGCCGATTGATTGATTGTCTCCACAGGCGTTGGCGAGCAGGGCGGTGGCGAGAAAGGCCGTGAGTATTTTATGTTTGTTCGGCAATTTCATGATTTTTTCTGCTGTTGGTGCGTGACGATTAGTTGACCCGTCTTGACCGTGACTGATACTTGCTCGGTAGTTGCGATGTTGCCTACACCGCGGGTCTCAAAGTTGGTGAGAGTTGCGTCATTTAGTTGCCAGCGCAAACCAGTTGTGGATATTTCTTCTGATTTGTTGCTGAAACTTTGCAGGCCAATCGTGTCGCCGATTTCAACCGCAAATTCGCAGGTAGCCGGGCCTTGTAGCGCAAACAGGTGAGCGTCGTTCCACAGTGCTTCGACACTTGTTTCGCGCAGTTTTGGATTGAACATTGCCGCCACGAAACCGAATTGATGATCGAGTCTGCCGCCGCCGGCGGTGATGATGACGATACGTTCAGATCTTTTGTCGGCGGCAAACAGTAGCGCCGACTCCAGATCGGTGAAGTCTTTGTCAGCGCTGTGGCGAATGATTTGTGCGCCCTCGGAAGTGGCGCGGGCGAGCGCAGTTTCATCCACTGAATCAAAGTCACCAATGACGATGTCGACATGGATATCAAGTTTCTGAGCCGTGTGCAGGCCGGAGTCGGCGGCGATCACGAGACTTACATTTTGGATTGTGCGCGTTGCATCGAGTGTGGCGTCGTTTGGTGGGAGACCGCCACTAAAAATTAGAGTTGTGTTTGGCATAATCGCTTTCCTAGCTGGCATTACCCAGATCAGGTGTGCGGGTCGGTGACGGCGGCCACCCTCTCAGCCCACCGAACCAGTGGACTCCCCGTGCGTAATGACTTCACTATAACAACTTCAATTGCGTTAGCGCAGGTAGCCTGCCTATTCAATGAGTCAAGTAAGCCCCCTTGCAGGCGTCGCGCCTGCGACCAGTCCGTTAGTCGCGTCTATCGACACGATCATCACGATTACGCCGGTTGCTCACGCGAAATTAATTGAGTTGCGCGATGCCGAATCTGAACGCGAGCGGCTTGGATTGCGTCTTGAAATTTTGTCGGGTCCTGGTGAGGACTTTCGCTACGACTTGGTGTTCGACGAGTTTGTCAAGGCGGCTTTCACCGACGAAGTGCGCACGATCAATGGGTTGAAAATAATCATCGGAGCGAAGTATTTAGATCTGTTGCGTGGTGCAGAACTTGATCATGATGATGCCAAGGGTTTACTGATTCGCAATCCGAATAAACCGTTGAAGGCCAGTTTTGAAGGGCTCGTCGCTGACGACGAGATTTCGGCGCAGATTGAGGCGATTGTATTTAATGACGTCAACCCGGCTTTGTCGGCGCACGGTGGGTTCGTGACTTTTGCAGGTCACGACAAAGAGGGCACGGCTTATTTCACCATGGGCGGCGGGTGTCACGGTTGCTCAATGTCGCGCCAGACGATGCTGGAGGGTGTGCAGACGATGTTGGTTGAGCAGGTGCCGGCGATTACGCGCGTGCGCGACATAACGGATCACTCGACTGGTGCTAATCCCTATTATTCGTAATTTGTCAATGACCTAAAACGCGAAGATTTGGGCTTATGTAGAGGGCGTATTGACTGATAGTTTGGTGAGCAAATAACAAAAGTTTAAGGGGATAGATCATGGCTCGCACAGTGCGCGCGGCGTTATTGCAGACCGATTGGACCGGCGACAAAGGCACGATGATTGACAAGCACGAGGCGCAAGCCCGTGAAGCCGCCAAGCAAGGCGCACAAGTGATGTGCTTTCAAGAATTGTTTTACGGCCCGTATTTCTGCCAGGTGCAAGAGCCAGAGTATTACTCGTACACGGAGCCGATTCCGGATGGACCAACGACGAAACGATTTCAGGCACTCGCCAAAGAACTCGGCATGGTTCTCATCTTGCCGATGTATGAAATTGTGCAACCGGGTTTGTATTACAACACTGCCGCAGTGGTAGATGCCGACGGAAAATATCTCGGGAAATATCGCAAGCAACATATTCCGCAGGTGAAAGGTTTTTGGGAGAAGTATTACTTCACGCCAGGCACCGGTGGGTATCCTGTTTTCGACACGGCAGTTGGCAAAGTTGGCGTTTACATTTGCTACGACAGACACTTTCCTGAAGGCTGGCGTGCGCTTGGTTTGAACGGTGCAGAGATCGTGTTCAATCCGTCGGCGACAAGTCGCGGACTGAGTGAATATATTTGGAAGATTGAGCAACCGGCAGCGGCAGTTGCCAATATGTATTACGTCGGAGCGATCAACCGAGTGGGCATCGAGCCACTCGGCGACGACGACTTCTACGGTCAGAGTTATTTTGTCGACCCAGAAGGCAAATTTGTCGGCAATCAAGGTGACCCGCACAAGCCGGAGTTGATCGTGCGCGATCTGGATTTGGACAAGATCAAAACAGTGCGAGATCGCTGGGCGTTTTATCGCGATCGTCGCCCAGACGCATACGACGAATTAGTGGAGCGCTAAGAAATTTCAATCAATTAATGAGCAGGGGGAAGAATGACACGCATACTTATTAAAAATGGGACCGTCGTCAGCCCGACTGGTCGACACGAGGTTGACGTTCTGATTGAGGGTGAGAAGATTCTTGCGCTGCTTGAGCGCGGTAAATCCGAATCGCTGAATATCACTGCAGACAAAGTTGTCGACGCCACTGGCAAATTCGTGGTGCCGGGTGGCATCGATGTGCATACGCACATGGAGTTGCCGTTTGGTGGTACCGCAGCAGTCGACACCTTTGAAACTGGCACGATTGCCGCGGCCTGGGGTGGCGTAACGACGATCGTCGACATGGCGTTGCAGCGTTACGGCGAAAATGTTCATGAGGGTCTTGCCGAATGGCACCGCAAAGCAGGCGGCAATTGTGCCGTCGACTATGCGTTTCACCAAATCATCGGCGGTGTTGACGAACAGTCGTTGAAAGATATGACTTATTTGGTTGATCATGAAGGTGTAACAAGTTTCAAGTTGTTCATGGCCTACCCGGGTGTTTTCTACAGCGATGACGGTCAGATCTTGCGCGCGATGCAAACCGCAAGCGAAAACGGCTCGACAATCATGATGCACGCAGAAAACGGCATCGCGATTGATGTGCTGGTGCAACAACACATTGCGCGCGGCGAAACTGATCCGAAGTATCACTCATATTCGCGGCCAAGTTTGTTCGAAGGTGAAGCGACGAATCGTGCAATCGTATTGTCCAAGGTCGCTGGCAACGTGCCTCTATACATAGTTCACATGTCGGCGTCTGAAGCGCTGAATGCATTGGCCGAAGCGCGCCACGAAGGTTTGAACGTATTCGGTGAAACTTGTCCGCAATATCTGTACATGACGCTCGAAGATCACTTGGCACGCCCCGGTTTTGAGGGTGCGAAGTTTGTTTGCTCGCCGCCGATTCGTAGCAAGCATGACAAGCATGATCATCATGGTGATTTGTGGAAGGGTTTGCGGATGAACGAACTTGCCGTGGTTTCAACTGACCATTGCCCGTTCTGTTACAAAGATCAAAAAGAACTGGGGCTCGGCAATTTTTCAAAGATTCCGAATGGCATGGGTGGCGTGGAGCACCGTATGGAACTCATTTATCAGGGTGTTGTGTTGGGTGAGTTGACGCTTGAGCGTTGGGTTGAAACATGTTGCACGACACCTGCTCGGATGTTCGGTATGTATCCACAAAAAGGCATCATCGCACCGGGTTCAGATGCTGACATTTTGGTATGGGACCCGAACAAGAAAACAAAAATCGGCATCAATGACAAGCATCACATGAACATGGATCACTCGTCGTGGGAAGGCACAGTTGTTGATGGCAAAGTTGACACCGTGCTTTCGCGCGGCATGATCGTGATTGAAAATGATAAATATCTCGGACGAAAGGGTCACGGTAAATTTATTAAGCGCGGCCTTTGTCAGTATTTGAATTAACTAGATAAAACAAACAGGAGAAGAGATTATGAATCGTATTAGTCATTGGGTGAACAACAAAGTTGTTGCTGGCACTTCGGGCAAGACGGGCAAAGTTTTTAATCCGGCAACGGGCAAACAAGAATCAGAAGTTGATTTGGCAAACATTGCCGATGTCGACGCAGTAGTCGCCGCGGCAAAGGCTGCGTTTCCGGCATGGCGGGCAACGAACTTGTCGCGTCGCGCTGAAATTATGTTTCGGGTGCGCGAGTTGATTGATGCAAACCGCAAAGAGATTGCCTCGTTGCTGACCCAAGAACACGGCAAAGTACCGAGCGATGCGCTCGGTGAAGTTGCTCGTGGTCTTGAAAACATCGAGTTTGCCTGCGGTGTGCCGGCTTTGCTCAAGGGTGGTTATTCAGAGCAGGCTTCGACGGGCGTCGATGTTTATTCGATTCGTCAACCACTTGGTGTTGTTGCTGGCATCACGCCGTTTAATTTTCCGGCGATGGTGCCAATGTGGATGTTCGCCAATGCAATCATGTGTGGCAACACATTTGTTTTGAAGCCAAGCGAAAAAGATCCATCGGCGTCGATGTTTGTTGCCGACTTGTTGCGTCAAGCAGGTTTGCCCGACGGTGTCTACAACGTATTGCACGGCGACAAAGTTTCGGTAGATCGTTTGCTTGAGCACCCCGATGTTGCGGCGCTCAGCTTCGTGGGCTCGACACCGATCGCAAAATATGTCTACGAGACAGGCACAAAAAATGGCAAGCGCGTGCAGGCACTCGGTGGGGCAAAGAATCACATGTTGGTATTGCCTGATGCCGATCTTGAGATGGCGGCCGACGCTGCAGTCAGTGCCGCCTACGGTTCGGCCGGTGAGCGTTGCATGGCCGTTTCGGTTGTGCTCGCAGTCGACACGGTTGCCGATGCGTTGGTCGAGAAAATCAAATCACGCGTGCCGAATATTAAAGTTGGTGCGGGTTCCGACCCAGCCAGTGAAATGGGTCCATTGATCAGTCGTGAACATCGTGACAAGGTTGCAAGTTATGTGACTAATGCGGCCAAAGAAGGCGCAAAAGTTGTGCTCGACGGCACCGACAAAGCCAAAGACGAAGGTTTTTTCTTGAACCCAAGTTTGATCGACCATGTCAAGCCAGGTATGAAATGTTATGACGAAGAGATTTTCGGACCAGTTCTGACCGTGATGCGCGTCAAGAGTTACGACGAAGGCTTGAAAGCGATCAACGACAACCAATTCGGCAATGGCACGGCGATTTTCACTCGGGATGGCGGAGTGGCGCGTCAGTTCCAATACGAAGTAAATGTCGGCATGGTCGGCGTGAACGTGCCGATTCCGGTGCCGGTTTCGTATTATTCGTTTGGCGGTTGGAAGGCGAGTTTGTTTGGCGACCAACACATGTACGGTCCAGATGGCATCAACTTCTTTACGCGGGGCAAGGTCGTGACGTCACGCTGGCCAGACCCGCGCACATCGCAAGTTGATCTTGGCTTTCCGCAGAATAGGTAAACAATGGATATCGGCGTTGTATTGCAGACGACACCGCCTGCGCGGCAGGTAATTGATCTCGCGCGCAAAGCCGACAGCCATGGTTTCTCGCACGTCTGGACTTTTGACAGTCACATATTGTGGGAAGAGCCGTACGTCATATATAGCCAAATTCTCGCGGAAACAAAAAATGTAATTGTTGGGCCGATGGTCACGAACCCGGCGACACGCGACTGGACGGTGACTGCAAGTTTGTTTGCCACCCTCAATGAAATGTATGGCAACCGAACCATTTGCGGTATTGGTCGTGGCGACTCGGCTGTACGCGTAACGAATGGCAAGCCGACAACTTTGGCGACATTGCGCGAAAGCATCGATGTTATTCGCGAACTTTCAAATGGTCGCGAAGTTGACTATAACGGTTCGAAAATCAAGTTCGAGTGGGCTTCAAAGAGCAGGTGTGAAGTTTGGGTCGCCGCATATGGACCAAAAGCTCTGCAGTTGACTGGCGAAGTCGGTGACGGTTTTATTTTGCAACTCGCCGACATTGATATTGCTGCGTGGACAATTGAGGCGGTGCGCAAAGCCGCTCGTGATGCGGGCCGAGACCCGAAGACCGTGAAAATTTGTGTTGCGGCGCCGGCATATGTTGGCGATGACATGACGCATATGCGCGAGCAATGCCGTTGGTTTGGTGGCATGGTCGGCAATCATGTGGCCGACATCGTGGCGCGATATGGCGAGTCGAGCGCGGTGCCGAAGGCATTGACTGACTACATCAAAGATCGTCAGGGTTACGACTATAAACAACACGGTCAGGCAGGCAATACGCACACGACATTTGTACCTGACTCGATAGTGGATCGTTTTTGCATTCTTGGCAAAGTTGAAGACCATTTGAAACGACTCAAAGAATTAAAGAATCTCGGTGTGGATCAGTTCTCGGTTTATTTGCAGCACGACGGCAAAGAGCAAACACTTGAGGCCTACGGCAAATATATTTTGCCCGAGATTGTGGCGCTGACCCAGGCAAAGAAGTAAATATGTTGATGCGCCGAATCGCGTATCGCAGTTCAATGTTCGTAGTTGCGATCGCTTCGGTGGTTGCATTGTGGGAGTTCTACAAGATCGTCGGTCCGCAGGATGGCGGCAAACTTTTTGGTGTCAGCATTTTGCCGCGCGCCAATAATACGGCGATGCCCCATGTGTGGACGATGCTCAGTCGATACAACAGACCAGAGGTGCGCGGAAGCGACACAAAGATTTGGTCGGTTGTTTTGTCGGGCACTTTGTTCTCGTTACGGCTTTCTCTTGCGGGATTTTTTCTCGGCACAACGATCGGTGTCGGTCTTGCTGTGTTTATGTCACGATTTAAAGTTGTGCAGCGCGGTTTGTTGCCGTACCTCGTGATGTCACAGACTGTGCCGTTGATCGCGCTTGCACCGTTGGTCGTGAGTTGGGGCGGAAAACTTCAAATCGGCTCGTTTGAATGGCCGAGATGGTTGTCGGCATCAATCCTTGGCACATTTTTGGCTTTCTTTCCAATTGCGGTCGGCACCTTGCGTGGCTTGGCGAGTGCGCCTGCAGCCGCGGTCGAATTAATGGATAGTTATGCCGCATCGTGGAAACAGATTTTGTTCAAGTTGCGGTTTCCCGCCGCGGTGCCGTTCATGGTGCCAGCGTTCAAACTCGGTGCCTCAGGCGCTGTTGTCGGCGTAGTTGTTGCTGAAATTAGCACTGGCCTCAAGGGTGGCATCGGGCGATTGATCATTGAATATGCGCGCGAGGCGACGGGTGACCCAGCAAAAGTTTTCACGGCCGTGTTCGGCGCGGCGGCGCTTGGCATCACGATGTCGGGCATCGTTGCGCTATCAGACGTTTTGTTGATGCGAAATCGACCGAAAGAGACGAGCGCATGAGCGCATTAGAAGTTGTTGGCGCGAGCAAAATTTTTAATCAAGGTACGCCAAAGCAGGTCGACGCGTTGATCGACGTGAATTTGACCGTCAATCCTGGCGAGTTTGTTTCGTTAATCGGACCATCGGGTTGTGGCAAGTCAACCTTGTTGCGCTTGATTGCCAATTTGCTTGAGCCAACGTCTGGTGCAGTAAGTGTCAACGAAAAAACGGCCGCACAAGCGCGACTTGATCAAGATTACGGAATGGCGTTTCAACAAGCAGGGCTGTTTGATTGGCGAACCGTCGGCAAAAATATTGAATTGCCGCTTGAACTCAAGGGTTGGGACAAGGCAAAGCGCGAAGCGCGAGCCAAAGAGATGCTCGAACTCGTCAAGTTGCCAGAATTCGCCGATTTGTATCCATGGCAACTTTCTGGAGGTATGCAGCAACGAATTGCGATTGCGCGTGCGCTTGCTGCACACCCACCGTTGTTGTTGATGGACGAACCATTTGGCGCACTTGACGAAATGACCCGTGAATATATGCAGGGCGAACTGTTGCGAATCTGCGGCGAAACTGCAACGACAGTGGTGTTTGTAACGCACTCAATACCTGAGGCCGTTTATTTGTCGAATCGTGTAATCGTGATGTCGCCACGACCAGGGAGAATCACTTCGGTGATTGATGTCGATCTGGGTTCGAAGCGCAATGAAGACACGCGTGCGGCCGATGGTTTCTTTCGCAGCATCACCGTGGTGCGTGAGGCACTACGAGGCACGCACGCCGAACATGCGTCAGCAAACGCGATTCGCGGAGTCGAAGACCGCTAATCATGGCTGGGGTGAATATGACATCGGTTGGTGTGCGAGTCATTGGTCGCATTCGGAAGGTTGCCCCGACAATAGTTTTTGGCGTCGCATTTCTGGCTCTTTGGGAGTCTGCAGTTCGTGGATTCGACCTGAAGCCATATTTTTTGGCGGCACCTACGAAAATATTCGAGCAGTTCGTCAAAAATTATTCACGCATCTGGGAAGCATCGATGGTTTCTGGTGGTAATGCCTTTGTTGGGTTGGTTGTTGGCACCGTATTTGGCATTGCGATGAGTTTTATTCTGAGTCGCTATCGATTTTTGGGTGAGTTGGTGACACCATTGGCGATCGCATTGAACGCGATTCCAATTTTTGTGCTGGTGGCGGTTTTGAACAACATGTATTCGATTACAAGTGAGATTCCGCGGCGGGTGATGGTCACACTTGTTGTTTATTTCATCGTGTTGGTGAACGTCGCCAAGGGTTTGACCCAGGTGCGGTCGACGCATGTCGAATTGATGCGCAGTTATGCCGCCAGCGAGTTTGCAATTTTGCGCAAGGTTCGAGTGCCAAATGCTGTGCCGTATTTGTTCACGGCGCTCAAGGTGGCTGCGCCAGCTTCGGTCATTACCGCTTTTGTCAGCGAGTATTTCGGGGGTCTACAGAACGGCTTAGGTAGTCGGATTACGAGCAATATCGCCAATGCCAAAAACGCCGCGGCATGGGCTTACGTTTTGGGGGCTTGCCTACTTGGGCTAGCGTTCTACACAGTCTCCAATATCTTGGAGGGTGTTACCCGAAAGGGTGAAGCAAAATAAAAACAAATGCGGGCCAAAACCCGGGGGAGAAATAATGAGAAATAAGACATTGAAGTTTGCCTTTGCAGGCATCGCGGTGATGTCTCTGGTTGTTGGCGCTTGTGGCGGCAGTGACGATGAGGCAACCGAAGATACCGAGGCGGCGACAGAAGAGACGACAGCACCAGCAGCAGAGTGCACCACACCAACACCGGTGAAGTTGCAACTGCAATGGTTCACTCAGGCCCAGTTCGCTGGCTACTACGCGGCGCAAGACCAGGGTTTTTATGCTGATCAGTGCCTTGAGGTAACAATTTTGGAAGGTGCAGTAGACATCACCCCACAGAATGTGCTTGCCGATGGCCAGGCCGACTTTGCAATTTCTTGGGTTTCCAAGGCGCTTGCAAGTCGTGAAGGTGGAGCAAACATCGTGAACATCGCTCAAGTCTTCCAACGATCAGGCACATTGCAGGTTTCGTTCAAAGAAAAGAACATCACTTCGTCTGCAGAATTCAAGGGCAAGAAGATCGGTAACTGGGGATACGGCAACGAATTTGAAATCTTCGCCGCACTCACCAAGGCCGGCCTTGATCCAGCAAAAGATGTGACACTTGTTCAGCAACAGTTCGACATGGCAGGTTTGTTGTCGGGCGATATTGATGCCGCAGAAGCGATGACATACAACGAGTACGCACAGGTTCTCGAAGCAAAGAACCCAGCAACTGGCGCTCTGTACACAGCAGACGACTTCAACGTCGTTTCGTATGAGGCCGAAGGTGTTGGTATGTTGCAAGACGCAATCTGGGCTGACGGCTCGCGCCTTGAAGACCCTGCTTATGTTGATACTGCAACCAAGTTTGTTGCTGCATCGCTTCAAGGTTGGGCATTCTGCCGAGACAATGTTGAGTCCT
>SXGQ01027435.1_pt1 | contig 25671 bp, 18 predicted proteins | sample 3178371 | NCBI WGS metagenome assembly SXGQ01 (sample SAMN11356859, study PRJNA531348) | freshwater metagenome | isolation source: freshwater sample F1-20 | place: China: Fuxian Lake, Yuxi | collected 2017-12-25 | reverse complement strand
GTAGGTCGGTGGCCCGAAGTAGGTCGGTGGCCCGAAGTAGGTCGGTGGCCCGAAGTAGGTCGGTGGCCCGAAGTAGGTCGGTGGCCCGAAGTAGGTCGGTGGCCCGAAGTAGGTCGGTGGCCCGAAGTAGGTCGGTTAGCCAAATAAACATACCGCCAAGTACCGAAGTCCTAAACGCGCAGCGTTTAGGGTAACAAGTACTCTTAATGTCAAGACTAGCAAAGCGAGTCTGACCTATTAAGTGTAATATTTCGGTACTTGGCTCAGCACAGCAAACCCTTAGGGAGTACTTTAATTAAGTACTCCACGGTATTATATTAAATTGACCCTTCCGTATTAACGGTCTACGATAGAGTGCTTAGACCAACGAACATTTCAAAATATTCGTATGCCTAAATACTTCACCGCAATAATAGTTCATTTGAGATAGATTTTGTAAATAAATATGATGCCAATAAAATAGAGGATAATATGCAGAATAAACATATTGATTTACAGAATAAACTCAAGGCTATTAAAATATCTATTAATAATAGTATAGATTTAAAAGAAATCAATAATTTAAAAAATAAATATGCGCTGATTTATAAAGAATATAAGGTGAGTAGGATAAATATAAAATCTATAGTAAAAAAAATATATAAGACACAGTATGTTTATCTAATACCGAGGGGTGGATTCAATGATATATTAACACGTATATATTTAACCTTAGACTACTGTAGAAAGACAAATCGTGTACTTTTACTTGATACAAGAAAAACCTGTTATAAAATATGTTTTGATGATTATTTCTATTTTAAAAATATAGATGTAACTGTAATTACAGATATAAACACTATTGAAACTATATTTTCTGATACTACTCTAAGTATCTATCCAGATAATATTAAAGATAGAGATTTAAAACTCTTTAATTTCAAACATTTATCAGGTAACGCATATTTAAATGATAATATTATTTTAAATTTACCAAGAACAGATACAATATCAGATATAATTGTTCATGTTCAAGCTGGAATTAATGCACCAGAAACTTCATTAATTATTTTTAAATCTATATATTTTAAACAAAACACTATAGACCATGTGAAAGAACAATTCAGTAAATTACCATCACCGTATCTTTGTATACAAGTTAGAAACACCGATTATAACTGTGATTATGTTAGCCTATATGAAACAAATAAAGATATTATTCATTCCTATAATGCAATATATATAGCAACCGATGATAAAGAATCACTTGAATTTTTTAGATCGAAGGGACTACCTATTTACAATTTTACCGAATTCCCATCTATAGAATATAGGAATCTTCATTACTCTTCAGTTGACTCAGATATAAAGATAAAAAATGTAATTTGCGATATTTATATCATTAGTATGGCTGAAAAACTCCTAACAAACTCTCGTGGTGGTTTTATTAAACTATGTCAAAATATAAGAAATGATATTAATATAATTACAGATAAAATGCAGTGAAATATCAAATCGGTTTAAACTCCAAGAACAAACGTACAGTCTAGATGGATAATTGTATCACTCTAGACAGTACTGGTTGCCGAACAACTCTGTGTGATCTATGCGCTCAGGCAGGAACTGACAAGAGCCCCTTTACGCAGGGTGGTGGGCATCGTCACCCTTATACCACACCCTACTCACTCTTTTTTGAACCGCTAAAAAATAAGCCGATCAAATTTGCGGAAATCGGCATCTTCCGTGGTGCGTCTATCGTGGTCTGGCGCGCATTTTTTACAAGGGCGCGTATTTATGGATTTGATATAGATATGAATGCCATGCAAACTGTAAAGGAGTATAATTTACCTGCAGTCTATTTGGACTATATGGATGCAACAAAGCCCGATTCTATGGAGTCGGTTTTCCAAAAATATGTAAGTGATGGCGAACTATTTGACGTGATTCTGGATGATGCCCTACACAATGTCGAGCAACAGAAGGTTACGATTCGTACTTGCTTGAGTAAGCTGAAGCAGGGCGGGCTTCTTATTATTGAGGACATATTCAGAAATCAGGACCATGCACCCTATGTAGAGGTAATGACAGAGATGAAGGATCTAATTTCCTTTTCCACCTTTATCATCTGTGATCATAAAGATCGGTACTCACCTGGTTGGGATAATGACAAGATTTTGGTGATTGTGAGGGCTTAGTATAGATACTGAATGCCATGCTTCCTGGATGGGTATTTAGTGAGTTATCACTCAATCCCATGCTTCCTGGATGGGTATTTAGTGAGTTATCACTCAATCCCATGCTTCCTGGATGGGTATTTAGTGAGTTATCACTCAATCCCATCCTCATCCCTACTTTTAAAATAGTCTAATAGAATATTATTTAAATCTTCTCTAGCATATTCTTTATATTCATATATACCATATGTGTTTTTTTCAAATAACTCGGCATATCTAAATATATTATTTTTTAGACAATGTTGTTTAAATAAAGTATATCTATTATTATATTCCCTATTTAATTTACTTCCATGCCATAAATGGTAGACCATATTATTTGAATAATATGTTGGTCTTACATTCTTAAATAAATTAATATAATTATTGGTAGACTTATAGTCATCCTCTATATTAGTCATTTTCCAAAATTCTTCTATACAGTAATTTTGTAGTGCTGCCGATGCTAATATGGTATCACCACTACCCAGCACATTCAAATCAAAAATACCAATTGGTTCTATAAAGTCTCGCCGAAATGCCCATGCAAATCCTGGATGGTACTTTGATAAATTTAAAGTATGACCTAAATTATGTCCATAGGCAAATCCAATACGTTTATGAAGTATAGTATTCAAATCTGATTTCAACCAAATTGCTTCTTGAAATGGCTGTACCACATCATGTGTATCTAGCAGGGCACTCACATCATCATACCACGTAGGGCTACTAAATATTAAGTCACAGTCCATCATATAGAACTTAGTAAACTGTGAAGGAATTCTGGGCATCAGCCAATTCAACAAGTTCTCCTTATAAAACATGTAAGAATCCGATCTAGTATTGAAGATTGTGCTACCATTCTCAGGAAAGATTGGTTCTTGATCTTTGAATAAGTGCTCCACTAAAAAGACTGGTATCTCAGCGTCTATCAAACTCATATATGTTAGCCTCAGATTCCGCTCCAAGTTTTTATAAGAACAGGCGTTAAAATAGACCAGAAGCACCGCCATATCTGATTTTGTCGGTTTCGGATATACAGCGGGTATAGTAAGTGTAACTTCTTCGGGAGGGCCTATTATAGCATTTTCTATATACGGCATTATATCAGAATGTTGTAGTACAGGATATTTTGTCATAATTTTATTTATAACGTCTCGTTTTTTACTAGCTTGTTGTATTCTAGCAGATTTATATTTTTTGTACTTTACTGCATATTGATTCATTCGGCTTAGATTTCTATTTTTATTGCTTAACCCCGCTTTCAGCATTTGAAGTTCATTCCGTAGCCTCACTAAATCTTCTGAATATACCTCTTTTGCTATTTCTTTAACATCATTTTCCACGGTCGGATCCATCTTATATAATTTATATTTGAAATTCTGCATTTTACCCTGCAATTTTCCGTGGCGCGCTTAATTTACCGTGGAGTACTTAATTAAAGTACTACCTAAGGGTTTGCTGCGCTGAGCCAAGTAGCGAAATATGACACTTAATAGGTCAGACTCGCTTTGCGAGTCTTGACATTAAGAGTACTTGTTACCCTAAACGCTGCGCGTTTAGGACTTCGGTACTTGGCGGTATACCATCTGCACCCCCCCCCCTACCGTGGAGTGCTTAACTTCGGTACTTGGCGCCACTTGTAAATGTAGCTAATACACTTTTAAAACATTCAGTGATTTCACCTTTATTCTCAAATATAGAGACATTTTTTAAGTTATATATATCCTGTAAATCTTTATCAATTAAAAAATGCAAGTTATATGCTAATCCGTATATTATACTACTTGTTAATTTTCTACAATAATATTCTGGTCTTATATCTTTTGTAATAAGAGGTAAAATACAATAACAATCTAAGAACTCAGTGTGATAATCAATAAAATCAAGGTCATATTTAAGAATTAATTTGTCTGAATATTTATCAAAGTCACTAGGCAATCTACTGCTCCCTAGGATCTTTATTCTATAATCATAATCATAAGACCCTTCTAATATTATTTTAAGAATATCTAAATCTCTTCGTTTAATATCACCTTGAATAACAAATATTGGAAATTCTGCGACTTTTACGTTATCACAATATGCTAATCTATCGCATAAAATATAGTTTGTATTATTTAGCGGTGTTAAAAATATAATATTCTTATTTTCTGTTGGAAATACTTCGTGGGCTATATAGTAGGCATTTCTATTTAATCTAATATACGGTTCGTCATTTTTATATATTGTACAATTAATATAATAGTTACAGTATTTTGGCACTTCTAATTTAACATTAGGATACATATTATTAACAAATTTTTTGAAACTTTCAGATGGCCCGCAGTTTAAAAATATTTCAACACCTTTACTAGATTTATCTATATTTGTTTTGATAATTGTTTCATATTTTTCTAAGACAAATGGTATAATTTCATAATGATAATCGCAAGTATTTTTAATGTATAATATTATATTGTCACTTGTGTTTATTATGTTGCATATGGGGGGAGTTGCTATAATAGGGTCTTCATCTTCATTTCTACTTTCAAAATATTCTAAAATAATCTGATTAAATGGTTCTCTTAAATCCTCTTTGTATTCGTATAATCCGTATGAATTATGATGAAATATATTTTCATCTATGGTTGTAAAATATTTCATATATACACTTTCAAATCTTTCATATCTATTATAATAATGTCTATTTGATAAACTTCCGTGCCATAAATGATATACAATATTAGAATAATATGTTGTTTTTACACTATTGAATTTATCTATATATTCCTCAGATAATATTCTATATTTTTCTAAGGTCCGAGTATGCCAGACTTTTTGTATATAGTTTTGTTGTATTGCGGCTGATGCTAATATCGTATCACCACTTCCCAATATATTTAAATCAAAAATACCGATTGGTTCAATGAAATCTCGCCGAAATGCCCAAGCGAATCCTGGATGATACTTTGTTAAATTCAATTTATGATGTAGATGCCATCCATAGGCAAATCCAATACGTTTATCAAGTACTGTCTTCAAATCCGATTTCAACCAAATTGCTTCTTCAAATGGCTGTACCACGTCATATGTATCTAGCAAGGCGCTCACATCATCATACCATGTAGGGCTACTGAATATCAAGTCACAATCCATCATATAGAACTTGGTAAACTGTGCAGGTACTTTTGGCATCAGCCAATTCAACAAGTTCTCCTTGTAAAACATATAGGAGTCTGATCGGGTATTGAAAATTGTGTTGCCATTCTCAGGAAAGATGGGTTCTTGATCTTTGAATAGGTGCTCCACTAAAAAGACTGGTATCTCAGCGTCAATCAAACTCTGATATGTTAGTCTCAGATTCCGCTCCAAGTTTTTATAAGAACAGGCGTTGAAATAGACTAGGAGCACGGCCATATCAGACTTAGTCGGTTTTTCATATACAGCGGGTATAGTCAATGTAACTTGTTCAGGAAGATAAATTACTAGTTTAGAATCTAAAGCCCTCTCTTTAATTACACGTGCAAATCCCATACAGTTCTCGGATTCACAATCAGCCAAACACCCTTCTAAATAGGTGGCAATCTCAGATTTATCTATATTCTGATACTTTTCGGCCAATTCATTTATTTTTGCCTCTTTCACCTTCGCAAATTCCAGTCTCAAAGCAGTCATTCGCTGAACAAGTGGTCCGCGTTTGGTTTGTAAAACCGCCTTGGCGTTCACAGCTATTTTAGGGTCCATCATCATGGCCTGTATTTTATTTAGTTCTTTTTTTGCATTTACCATGGGCATTGAGTGTATAGCGTGCGCCTCAGTCTCTATGTCTTTCTTTACACCCTCGTCCATTTATATATCCTATTTCTGGGCTATATATAATATCACCTGTCTAAACGCATAATCCGTTGAGACTATATAATGCCCATATGGTTTGATTACAGAGAACGAGCTTTATTTAAATTAGCACCGACCGTAAAGGAGTTAACGCCACCTGTGGGGGATATATGGATTGGCGATTTATCTGGGACCAATTTGATGGCCGGTGGTGTTATATTGGAGAGAAAAACCGGCGCAGACTTGGAAGCCAGTATCATGGATGGGCGCTACAGGGAGCAGCGGGGACGACTTTTAGCATACGCCGCTGAGCACAAGGTCGCGGTTGGCTATGTGATTGAGGGTATCTTAGATCGCCTGGATGCCAGACTCACAGAATCAGCGCTACTGAAGCATATAACTAGGCTCCAGTTTCACCATCGTATTCCCGTTGTTCAGACCGCGTCATCTAAGGAGACTGTAAGACTTGCTGAACTCATAGAGGAGCAGTGGGTAAAAGACTGCGGAAAGTTCGCTTGGCCCTGTTTAACCGTGCCTGGTTCTGCCGATGCTGGTTGTACAAATAGCACAACGGCAGTCGCAGCCTCCTACATAAAAAGCGCCTGTCGTGATACTCCTGAGACCTTTTTGCTGGGTACTCTGACCCAGTGTCGCGGAATCAGTGAAGCGATGGGGCGATTTATTCTAGTGAAATATCCTACGCTTGAGGCCCTTATGACGGCAACTGCTGCGGATCTGGCATTAATAGGCGATCCTCAGAATACGGCTAAGAAGCGCTTGGGGAAGGCTGTGGCGGAGCGGCTTTATGGCCTGTTGCATCCTTCAGGCTCACATCTTCCAAAGCTCGTCCAAGACATTTGATAGCCCGTCTTGCTTCTCAGCAAAGCGCACATTACCTTTGCCACTAGATGAAGAAGTCGGTCCCCGTGTTCCTGAATACGGAGATGGTCTTTCCATCGTTTCCACGAACCCAGCGGGCGGTGTATAATCCGCCGCCCGTAGTGTGGCCCCAGCGTTTGCATCTCCAGTGACCGCCGCCCTCATGGTCACCTGGGATGCACCTTTTTTCTTTTCCGGCGCGGCCATCTTCGGGATCATAGATTGCACAATCGGGTTCTTCTCTAAGAAGTACTTGTGTTCATGATGAATCCACGATATCCACAGGAGATTCGGATATGTATATCGGACTTCATAGCCTTGATTTCTCAGCTGATGCACAATATAAACTATACAATCCTGTAAGTCTAGAGCGGGTAAGCCAAGAACAAACGGGGGCACATTATAATAGACAAAGGTGGGTTGGGTGGGCTGTACAGCGGCGTGGGCCACTTTCTGTAGAGCCTGCTCAAGAATCTGATTATACGCCTTATGCCGGGCCTGATCTTTTTTCAAACGGGCATCAAAAAGGGTGGATGCGTGTAATTGTGGAATCCCCGCCATTTCTAACGCAGGGCTATGATCTTATTTTTTTTCAAACTGCGCGTGCGCGCCAAACGCCTCTAACACATATCTCCGGTTAGAGAAAATGCAGGGCGATCGTATATTACTGACCGGCTGTACTGGTTTTGTAGGAAAGTTCGTATTACGCGAACTCTGCCTTCGTACAGATAGTAAGACAACAATTATATGCCTTCTGCGTGGTCGTAAGGGGCAGACTGTTGCAGACCGCTGGAATAGTATTCGGGCTGCATCGCTATATAAGTACGTTGACCTGTCAAAAGTTGAAATTCAAGAAGGTGATCTGGATAATTTAGAAGGGATTGAATGGGCGGAGAATAAACAGCCAACTCTCATTGTCCATTGTGCTGCAAATGTAAAAACACTTGATACCTATGAAAATCTCTACCGCGATAATGTTCTCGGTGTAGAAACTCTCTGTGAAGCCGTATTATCGTGGTCTTCTACTGCAGAAATAAAACCGCGCGTCCTACTCGTCTCCACATGCTATGTCCATCCGAGAAAGACGGTCGGCAAATCGGAACTCCTACCCAAAGGCCTATCCAAAGATATATTCACCACGGACTATACTTACACAAAATATCTGGGTGAGCATGCGGCCGCCTCATTTTCCGATAGGCTCCCCATAACCATACTAAGACTCAGTTGCGTAGGGGCGCCGTTTGGTTGGCTAGACGCCCATCCCACTCCAGCCGCTATGGCCCATCTCGGTATTATATCGCTAGTTTTAAGGGGCAGATTAGAGCATGCCAGAGTGCCATCCACCATGAAACTTAGTACGATACCGGTAGATATAGTCGCAAAATCAATTGTAGATGAATGCATATCTAAGCCGACCGAAACTGCTGGGCAAGATATAAGAGTGAAGCAAATTTGCGCAGATTCAGATTCACCTTGGAATTTATCTATGTCAAGGCTCTACAAGACTATACAGAGGCTTTCTCCAAATTTGAATTTACAGATTTATGACATGAGCAGGGAGGACTTTGAGAATCAACTTGCATACAAAATGGGCTACCGCGCATATACTCCGTGGGGTGCCAAAGAATATATTTTTCATAAAGAAGTGAATCAGTTCATAGATAAATTTGCCGATGGTCAGACCTTTGAAAGTACAGTACCAGCAGGATATTTTCCCAAACTTATCTCTAACACAGAAGAAACGATATATGAACAGACATGTTTCTATGTTGCGCGCGGGAATCATCAGCACATTCTTGAAAAAGGCCTACCAATGCCTTTATTGGATAAATTCTGGTCGTCTATGGCGAATCACATAATAGAATCCCAAATATTGTATAGAGAACCATTGCGTTTCAGTAATAAGGCCGAAGCAGAAGAACAAATATTTTCCGCATTTTCTTCTCATCGCGTCTGTTTTACCAACCCCGATTCCAAGTTCTTACGGTATGATGGGAACATGTGTCCACTTATTGCGTGGACATATGAAGAAGCTGTAAAGGAATTTAGACCGTTTCAAGTACAGATTCTTGGTACCTATGATAATGTAACAGGTGTTAAAATTCGTGCACATCACGGAATTGGTGATGGATTGACTTATATGACGTATGTATTACCAAGACTAGATTCACTCAAAGCCGAGGTCCCAAGACAAACAATACAGGTCCCATCCGCAAAACCGCGGGGGTTATCTATGACACAAGAATTGTGGTGTTTTATATATTATTTTGCGATGCTTGTAAAACTTATTTGTTCCCCACCGCCCCTACAATCTTCGCGGGCCACTTCAGATACTCAGACTATAGAAATGGCTACAACCTCAATACACAAGGATTCAGGTTCATCTTTTACGGTCAGTCTATTAAAACGCTCTTATCCGGTTCTACGCTCAATTCTAAAGCGTGACACGGTGGTCTACTGTATTCCAGCAGCAATTGAGGGCCCAGCGCAGCGCGGTCTGACAATACCCCGCAACTCATTTACTCCACTCATTATACCTTGGTCTGCGAATGGTGGTCAAATACAGGAGCAACTTCTTAGTTCCAAGGCGGTAAAGGCGGTTTCCTCTTTGCTAACTTATATTATTTCTCTGACCGAGTTTTATTATATCCGTGACATGTTTATGCAGCACGTAGATGTAGTATATTCTTCGTTACTGGGGTCTGATTCTCCACTACATACAATAAAGTCGGCCCACTTCTTGTCGCCAACCCCTGCGCCTATACCGTTCACGATATGCGCGGGAACAATCGGCTCAGAAACACATTTAACCATTGCATCCAAATTAGAGTCTGTACCGGCTAAAAAAATCATGAATGAAATTCTCAGGATGTAAAGTCGCACCCATTAACTCATGGGTCTAAAAGATAAACAGCACAGATAAATAAAATGATACCTCCAAAACGACTACTGTTAAGTGGTGGCGGTATCAAAGTCTGCGCAATCGTTGGTGCAATCAAACGTTTATACGAGGCTAAAAAACTCACAACCATCAAAGAGGTCTGTGGTGTAAGTGCTGGCGCCTGGCTGGCGTTCATGTTAGCAATCAAAGTGCCTATAGAAACTATAGAGCGGCTTGTTTCTGATCTAGATTTCGGTGTTATACGCAATCTGAGTGCTGAATCGGTAATGGGATTTCCTGAGACCTTTGGCCTAGATGATGGCTCCAAATTTGTCAATTTGCTAGAAACCATTTTCCGCGTGGTTCTCAAGATTGATTCGGGCCTCACCTTTGCCGATATGAAAACGGATGTACAATTTCGCTGTTGGGCCACCGATCTCACAATGAAATCACCCCGTGAATTTTCTCTGAAAGCCACGCCGAATGTGCGCATCATAGACGCCCTCAGAGCAACCACGGCCATACCTGTTTACTTTACGCCATTTACAGATACGATCACGGGGAATATGCTTTCGGATGGTGGAATCCAGGGAAACTTGGCCATTCATAATCTTACAGCTGACGAGCGCGCCGAAACGTGGATGATAGGGTTTTTGAATGATGATGAAAAAACAGGTAGTACCCCTACTGATATAATGGGGTTTATGAATTCGGTATTCAAGTGCTTGATACACTCAAGGCATGAGGACCTCTTAAAAGAATGGAATCACCATATTTTAAGAATTCCTTTGGAGTTTCCTTCATGGAATTTTGAAGCGAGTCGGGAAGATAGATTGAACCTTATTAAACAAGGATATCGTGCCACGGAAGTGTGGTTACAAACCCCGCCTTCGCGATTCATTAATAGGCGGCACTCGTTCTAATTATTTAGCATTTTTGCTAATGAATTCCCTCATGGCACCTACGGTGCGGTCACCGCTATATTCTATACTCTTTCCATCAACCGTTGACAAGACAAATGTGGGGAATCCCTTCACGTTATTCGCCTCTAGCTCAGGGGCGGCGCTAGGGTCAGCCTGCTCTAACATGCGGATCTTGGTCTTCTTTCCATTGGTCTCAATCTGACCAGACGCCACGAATGTGCGAAACTCGGGTAGAATCGTTTCACAGTGAGGGCAGCCGTTCATGTAGTACATGGTAAACGTATTTACAGACTCGCCTAGGTTGGTGAAAAATTCAAAGCGCTGCATGCCACCGCCTGAAAGAAGAGTGGACATGTAAAATAGTATAGCTAGAACTATAGTCACGAGTAATAGGATACGGACATTGGGCATGGCGGTTTCTATTTAACACGGTCATAATTTTCATCTAATAAACGCCCCCCACCAGCCTAAAATCTACCATTTAATCCATTGTAGGATGTCTTGGGTTGCCGGACTGCGTGACGGAGTATTATACAGCGTGAAAAGGCGGCCGTTAGATCCGAGATGGTCTACTGCTAATATTCAGAAGGCGCTCGGATTTTGTGCAACGGGGCTGCATCTTGGAATGACGGAAGATCGGGCATTCCAGGCGGCAGAGGCGCTTATTATGAGGGAAGTTTGTCCGGGGATTTCTTGGCCGAATCAGATGTTATATGCGGACATGGACGTGATTTTGGGGATGAAACCTCTCAATTGTCCCGAGGAAACAACATGAGGCCGAGTAAGACAAAGAAGAACAGAACTGTATGTAAAAGGAGGCCCATGGGGGTGGGGCAACCAGCATTTGAGGTAGTAAATATGGAGCCAAATACCATCTGTGTCACTTTGTAGGTTTCGGGGCAGGCCAGTAAGAAAAATACTAGGGCGCTGTAAAAAGAATACTTGGCCTTGAGTCCTAGAGGTAAATAACCGCCTGATCCGGAAGCCATTCTCTACATCACCCCTTCATTTTCATTTTCATTTTGATTTACAAGTATTTGGATGACATATTTATCTAGGACCTTAGGAATCCAAGTGGGGCATTTTACTATTTTACCTTCTGTAGTATCAGTAATGTAAGTACTCTGATGAACACAAGACCATTTTGTGTTCACTAGATTACATTTGTAATATCTGTAGCTTGGTTCTATGCTTACAGGAGCGCCTCCAAATAGTCTTTCAAATATATTAGCTGAAGACATTTATTATTGCTTCTTAAAAAATTCTGACAGTATATCCGCTCTTACAATTGTTGGAATCCAGTATAGACGGGCTCGGGGTAATGCACTTTCGTAGAGCCCGTGTATGCGCTGTGTAACAGCGGAACTATAATCATTGGGATTCATTAATGTTTCTAGGTCTTGAGGTGATAAGAGGCCAATGGCACCACGTGCCTCTTCCAATTTTTCTTGATCTGCATTGGTTCTTAAGAAATGTACTAGAGGCTTTACAAGGTCTAAGGCAGGAGGAGGACCAGGGCTGGGTAGGCTAGACTTGACTTCTGGGTTTATCGTATTATATATGTTATTTGCAGATTCCCAAATGGTTTGTTGTTTTATTAATGTTTCTACAGGGATTTCATTATAATCATCGTCTTCACTATCACTGCGAGAGCCACCGCCTTGACCGCCTGGAAGAGACAAGCGTCGCGTTGTTCGCGCCTTCAGTACTGCAGGGGGTGGGACTTGGACAACAGCTATTCTAGGAGCGGGACCACTTGGTGCTCCAGCTGGGCCACCACCTCCACCACCTCCACCAGGTGGGCCACCACCTCCACCACCTCCACCAGGTGGGCCACCACCTCCGCCACCAGGTGGGCTACCTGGAAGAGACAAGCGTCGCGTTGTTCGCGCCTTCAGTACTCCAGGGGGTGGGGCTTGGGCAACACCACCTCTCCCAGCAGCGGGACCACCTCTTCCACGAGCACGACCTCTTGGTGCTCCAGGTTGGCCTCCACCGCCACCTCCGCCTCCAAGAGGCGTGCCGTCATCATTGAATCCAAGTTTTTGGAGGGTGGTATGTATATCAGCATGTTCAGGGTGGGCCCTTAATGCTGCAACTAGGGGTGCTACAGCATTTGCCGCTACAGCAGCTGCACGATGCGCAGGACTATTAAACACAATCTGTGCTAGCGCACCACCAGCACTTCCGCATAGATCTGGATCTGCTGTATTATCCTTTAAGGCTCGTACAATTACAGGAATAGCATTTGCTGCTGCGCAAGCATCGCGGCGGGCATCGCTACCGGTTGCTATGTTTTTCAACGCTAAGCAGCCTGCTTCTAGGACGTGTGCATTCGGAGTGTTATGCTCCATTGTAGTTACAATTGTAGGGATTGCATTTGCTCTAACACATGCATCGCGATGTACATCTTTATCTTTTGCTATATATGCTAGTGCAGTCATAGAAAATTGGCAAATATCTGTATTGCGCTGGTGTTTTCCTATAGCATCCAAAAGGGCGGGAATTGCGCCTGCTGCCACGCAAGTATCACCTTGGCTTGGATCACTGACAGCAATTACCTGGAGTGCGGATGCCCCCGCACGAATCACCCTTGCATCTCTTGCATGCGCATTCATTAATTGGACGACTTGCGCAGGTGGCATATTTTGCTTTGGTAAGTCTGCATCGGGAAGCGGGGGTCTAGGGGGCCCAGGAGGTTTAGGAGATCCAGGAGGACTACCACCACCACCTCCACCACCCCCTCTACCGCCACCACCGCCACCACCTCCTCCAGGAGGACCACCACCTCCACCACCAGGACCTCCACCTCCACCTCCACCACCAGCACCTCCGCCACCGCCACCCTCATTTTCACCACTCCCATTACCACCACCAGCCGGTTTAGGGGGCACAGGAGGATTCTGTCCAGGAGGTACAGGAGGTCTAGGCGACCCAGGAGGCGCAGGAGGGACAGGTCCAGGTGGAGCAGGCGCAGGAGGGACAGGCACAGGAGACCTATGAATATTTCTAGCCAACGCTCTAAAACTGATCACTTCTGGGCAACCCCGCAATTGTGGTAAAAGCCCTCGTACATTTGGATTATCTTTACCTAGAATACTAATTAACGTAATCAATAAAGCACAGTCACTATTTGGATCATTTTCATCATAGCCGCCAAATTCCTCAGTTCCAATAGCTTGATGTAGCCTTTCTTCTTGGTTTTCCTTTTTCAATTCTGTCAGATATTTTTCTATAAAATCTAACTGACCTCCTAAAATGGGCCTACCATCAGGACCTTTACCAGGATTAAAATGGATTTTATTTAAATTTCCAGGATCTGATAGCCAAGACTTATAGCGTTCAAATGCGCTTTTCATAAGTTCTCTATCGTTTTTATTAGACGGTATGCGATATTCACCTTTGGGCAGCTGCGCACCATCTTCTTCTTTCTTTGATATAGGTACATAAGTCATATCTTTTATAAACCAGTACTTTTTGAATAAAAGAGCTACATCGTTTCCATTTCCAAAGCGCTCTCTAAATTCAGCAGTGGTTCTAAGACCTGGATCGCCAAATGTTACTTCATGATTACGACCGTCAAATGAGAAGAATTCATTTTCAAAATTTACCAATGGACGGCTATTTATTATTTTATCTATTTCTTCAAACTTTGCTGGTTGAGGGGGAGGTGGTCCAGACACCGCATCTTTTCCAGGCTTGCCTTCTGGTCCCGTGTAGCCAGTGGGCCCTATGGCTCCGTCTGCACCAGTTGCACCTATTGCTCCTGTGGCTCCTGTTGTACCGGTACCAGAAGCACCAGTAGCACCTGTGGCTCCGCCTATACCAGTAGCACCTGTGGCTCCGCCTATACCAGTTGCACCAGTTGCACCAGTTGCACCAGTTGCACCAGTTGTACCAGTACCAGAAGCACCTGTTGCTCCTGTTGCTCCTGTTGCTCCTGTTGCACCTGTTGCACCTGTGGCTCCGCCTGTACCAGTAGCACCTGTAGCACCAGTACCAGAAGCACCTGTTGCTCCTGTTGCACCTGTGGCTCCGCCTGTACCAGTAGCACCTGTAGCACCCGTGGCTCCTGTTGTACCAGTACCAGAAGCACCAGTAGCACCTGTGGCTCCTGTTGTACCAGTACCAGAAGCACCGGTAGCACCAGTTGCTCCAGTTTCTCCAGAAGCACCTGTTGCTCCAGTACCAGAAGCACCAGTAGCACCAGTTGCTCCAGTTTCTCCAGCTGCTCCAGTACCAGAAGCACCAGTAGCACCAGTTTCTCCAGAAGCACCTGTTGCTCCAGTACCAGAAGCACCAGTAGCACCAGTTGCTCCAGTTTCTCCAGCTGCTCCAGTACCAGAAGCACCAGTAGCACCAGTTGCTCCAGTTGCACCTGTTGCTCCAGTTTCTCCAGCTGCTCCAGTTGATCCAGTTGCACCAGTTGCTCCAGTTTCTCCAGTATCACCAGGAGTACCAGTTTCTCCAGTTGCACCAGTAGCACCAGTTGCACCAGTTGCTCCAGTTGCTCCAGTATCACCAGGAGTACCAGTGTCGCCAGTAGCACCTGTTGCTCCAGTATCGCCAGGAGTACCAGGGGTACCAGGAGTACCAGGAGTACCAGGAATACCAGTGTCACCAGTAGCACCAGTTGCTCCAGTTTCTCCAGCTGCTCCAGTTGCTCCAGTATCACCAGGAGTACCAGTGTCGCCAGTAGCACCTGTTGCTCCAGTATCACCAGGAGTACCAGGAGTACCAGGAGTACCAGGAATACCAGGAGTACCAGGAATACCAGGAATACCAGTGTCACCAGTAGCACCAGTAGGACCTATTTCGCCAGTGTTACCAGTTGCTCCAGTTTCGCCAGTGTTACCAGTATAGCCGGTATATCCTGTTGCGCCAGTATCACCAGTATTACCTCTTGAGCCAGTATCACCGGTGTATCCTGTTGCGCCGGTATCACCACTAGCACCAGTAGCACCTGTTTCGCCAGTGTTACCTATTGCACCAGTATCACCGGTATACCCTGTTGCGCCAGTATCGCCAGTATTACCTCTTGAGCCAGTATTGCCTGTTGTACCAGTAGCACCAGTTACACCAGATGCCCCCGTCTCACCACTAGCGCCGGTAGACCCAGTAGCGCCACTAGCCCCAGTAGCGCCACTAGCCCCAGTAGCGCCACTAGCCCCTGTATCGCCTGTTGCACCTGTAGCACCGGTACCAGAAGCTCCAGTTGCTCCAGTAGCACCGGTACCAGAAGCACCAGTTGATCCAGTTGATCCAGTTGATCCAGTTGCTCCAGTTGCTCCAGTTGCACCGGTACCAGAAGCACCAGTTGCTCCAGTTGCTCCAGTAGCACCGGTACCAGAAGCACCAGTTGCTCCAGTTGCCCCACTTGCACCTGTAGCGCCAGTATAACCCGTATCACCTTTGGGGCCAGTGTCACCCGTATCGCCTCTGGGACCAGTTGCGCCCTCCTCTTGTGGTAAACATACAGTAAAAAGTGCATTTCGAATCATAATTCCTCTGCCACCCCCACACGGTGCTGCTGCAGGCGACTGTGGCTGTGGTGGTGCCACTGGCTGTGGTGGTGCCACTGGCTGTGGTGGTGGCGCTGGTCCACCTCCCCCTCCAGATGGGGCTGGTGGCGGTGGCACTGGTGGACCACCGCCTCCAGGTGCGTTGGCCAAACTAAAATACCAATCAGTAAACCATGTAGGGATAATAATGGGGGGCCCTCCCTGATTTCCGCCGCCGCCCCCGCCGCTACCAGTTCCATTCAGTTTATCACCTGGCGTACGCGCCCCCCCGCGCGTTAAAAAGTTATCTCTATTTACTTTTCCAAGTTGGGGGGGTGAAAGAATTGTTACTATACGAAGTACTCTTTCCTCCATATTGCCAAGATTCAATTCCTTTATTGCCGCACGTAGGGGTGCTACATTATTAGTGGGGCCACCTTTGTATGTAGGGTTATGCTTCTGACCCTGGCCCTTAAACTCATTAAATAATTTTGTAAATGCGTCAATTATGCGACCTGCAAGCTCATCGGCAGCTTTATCTTTGAAACCACTTGGAGCAGGAGTAGTAGGCGCTGCACCACCTCCACCTCTGACAGGACCAGTAGGTGGCTTTGTGGTAAAATCCCATCCAGCACTTACAGCAGATATATATTCATTTTTATAATTATCAATAAATGTACGTGGATCTTCCCATGTAGTAGTTCCATCCGGTTTGATATAATATGTTTGGCCTGGCCTTTGTTGTTTGCTCACGCTTTCATTCCATCCTGGTGGAAGAGGTCCATTACCATGATTCCAGACACCTTCTGCCAATTGAGTAGCAAGTTTAATATGCTCCTCTAGATGTAACTGTGCCAGTGTTTTCGACATCACTCACTATCTAAACCCCTAAAACAAATATATTTTAGATGACAGACGCTTCCAGTCAGAAAATTTTCAACCCATGGAATCTAAAAAACAAAGACATAACGACGCAAGATGTTGAAAGCATCATGCATCGCTATGGTTCCCCCGATTTCAAAGTGAAAGAGCTCAAATGGTTCGCCCAAGCCTGTGTCCATAAATCCTACGTAGACCGACCCGAAGCCTGGGCTGAGCAGGGCCAGGCTTCAGGCCAAGGTCAAGGCCAAATGTTAATGACAGAGAGACCTGATGGATGTCTTCCCTTGAAACAAAAAGACAATGAAGAGCTGGAATTCGCCGGGGATTCTGTATTATCAGCCATTGTAGGCAAATATCTAAAGATGCGGTACCCTGGTCAAGGCGAGGGATTTCTCACCAGCCTTCGTACCCAAATTGTCAACAATAATACTCTGGGAGAACTCGCAAAGAAAATTGGCTTCTCGCCTTTCCTCATTCTCAGTCGCCACGTAGAGGAAGTCTGTGAGGGCCGCAATAATCTGAGAATCCTCGGCTCCATGTTGGAGGCCTGGATTGACGCCATCATGGAGCACGAAGGGAATGAAGGCGTGGCCTATGACATGGCTCGCCGTTTCTTCATATCCATCATAGAGAAGCACATTAATTTCTCCAAGCTCATCGCTGAAGACAATAATTTCAAGGATCAGCTACTACGCTACTTCCAGGCCAAATTCCACCAACCCCCGAGATACAAGGAAGTGAAAGTGGAGGGCCCGCCCCATGACCGTACATTCACTATGGGCGTCTTGGATCCTAATGGCAAAGTCGTCGCAACCAGTACGGCCAGAAACAAGAAGGTTGCGGAACAGGAAGCCAGCAGACTCGCGCTAGAGGCCTACACTAAGAAAACATAGTCAGATTCTAGATATGGACGGCGTGCCTCCCAAGTTCACGCCCTTTAAAAAGTTGAAAGTGGCTCTTGCCTTGGAACCGACGCCGATGCCTATTGATGAAAAGACAGATCTCACCGCCTTTTCGCCGACGCCGTTCCGAACTGGTCTTGGCGCTGCTGCTGCCGCTGGCGCTGATCCATCAGGAGCGCCTGGTGGTCTAAGTGAGCTGCCAGAAGAGCTTGAGATGTTTGCAGGGCGGAAAGGCGCAAAGAAGGGGCCTGCTGGTGCTAAGGCACCTACTGGCGCCAAAGCGCCGAAGGAGCCTATACCCGAAGCCATCGCCCGTATCAAGGCCGTTACAGGTGCTATGGCGAAAGCGAAATCCAAGGCGAAGGCTTCCGGTACTGGCAAACCCACCATGTATTCACGCTACAATGTGGAGGCCAGAACAAAACAGGACGCCCTAGTGACAGAATTAAGCGAGGACCTCCAAAAGGACGCCAAGGTACTCTTAGATGTGGAACGTGAGAACCCTTATATCGTGGATCCTCCACCCGATACATTTATACCTCTGACTCGCCGTGGATTTGGCAAGTTCCTCTATGATAACTATCGCCCGATTTTTCCCACGAAGGAGGAGCGCAAGCTGGATGTAGCCACGTGCGCCGCCAAGGGTGATGAGGGCTCCAAGGAGGTGAAAATCTACCATTACCAGGCATTCATTCGGGAGTATCTTCGGTATGAATCGCCATATAGGGGTCTCCTCGTATATCACGGTCTTGGCAGCGGTAAGACGTGTTCGGCGATTGCAGCCGCCGAGGCCCTCTTTGGAAATCGCGGCATGAAAGTGATCGTGATGACCCCCTACAGTTTGCGAGACAACTTCATCAGTGAGATTACATTTTGCGGGTTCAAGCACTTTCGTCTGCAAAACCACTGGACAGCAATGTCCTTGCTTCCCGGCTCTATCCCAGAACCGAGAATGGTACAGATGTTTGCGCAGGGTGTCTACGGCATACCCGAGTCCTATTTCGCCAAGCGGCCGCGTAGTCGTCCCCAGCTCACACGTATCTGGATACCAGATTTTGAAGAAGCACCCAACTACGACTCACTGGGTCCTGAGGAAAAGGACGAAATCCAGACGCAATTGAAGGCCACCATTGAAAACCGCATCAAGTTCATCAATTACAATGGTATCTTAGCCAAGGAACTAAAACAAATGGTCTGTTCAACACCCGATATCTTTGATAATGCGGTGATCGTGGTGGATGAAATTCACAATCTGACCCGTCTAATTCAGGGCACTCTGGAGCACCCGTTCACCAAAGCGAAACCCAAGGAGACGCTAACACCTGATCGGACCCCTCTGCCCCAATGCGGTTTAATGGGTAAATACACGCGTGGTTATCTCTTTTACCGCCTTTTTATGAACGCCAGGAATTGCAAAATAATTGGGCTGTCAGGTACGCCGCTCATCAACTTTCCTGAGGAAATGGGTATCATGATGAATATAATGCACGGAGCTATACAGACTATTGAGTTCAATGTGGCTGTGGAGGCGATGCGTGATGTGCGTGCCGCGATTGAGAAGGCGGTTGCGGCCGATGAAAATATAGATACGGTTTTCTTTACGGCCTCGGAAGGGTCTATGACGGTGATGCTATCGCGCTTACCGGAGCAATTCGTGAAAGTATTTGGCATTGATCCTGGAAGTGAAGAAAAAGGGCCGCTTGACGCCAAATCATCTGGAGCCGATATATTGGGTATTAAGCGCCGCGATCCGCTTGACCCAGTCCCCACGCTCCAACAAGTCTGGGATACATTCTCACAAACGTTGAGGGCAGACAAGATCACGATAAAGGGTGCGCCATCCCTGAAGGCGCAAGAACTGCTGCCTACCTGGGACACGCTTTTCCGCGCAGCTTTCTTACAAGAAGACGGTATAACACTGAAAAACACCAGTGTCTTACAAAAGCGTATTCGGGGCCTTGTATCCTACTATCGTGGAATACAGGGCAACGTTATGCCTAAGGTTACAAAGGACGAGATTATAGGTGTCCCGCTCACTGGATACGCCCTCAAAATGTACAATAAGGTGCGTAACCAGGAGATTCAGATTGAAATGAGCAAGCCGAAAGCGGATCTGGCAGTCGCAGACGCAATCTGGGCTGAGATTGGCGAACTTGCCCAGATGAAGACCTCCAGTAATTATCGCATGGCCAGCAGACAGGCTTGCAATTTTGCATTCCCCGAAGGGCTCAGCCGACCTAGACCAGGTACCCAGGAAGAGCAGGACGTGGAAACCGGAAAAGACCGCGATGTAATCGTGGAAGCCGAGATAGAGGGTAAGGTCGCCGGCAAAGATGACGGGGACGCGGGATCTGTTGCCGACGAAGATGATGAAGAAGCAAAGGCACTGGCACAGTTAGCAAATCCTAAGAAGGCCCAGCCGAAACTTCTGGTGAGGGGCAGCAAAGAAGCCAAGGAGGCTTATAAACGCGATATACGGCTCGTAAAAACGAAGCTGCGTGAGATGGGCCAGACACACCTATTATTGGACGGACCGGATGAAAGTAATCTGAAGAAATACAGTCCCAAATTTCATGCCATGCTCCAAAAAATCATGGACTTACCTGGCTCCAGTTTAGTGTATTCCACTTTCTTGGAAATGGAAGGTCTGGGCATTTTTGGAATCTGTATGGAGGCCAACGGATTTGTGCCTATTGAAATTGTCGTTGGTGTTGACGGGAAGTTGAAATTCAGCGACCGCACCGCTGCTTCATTGGCGAAGGGCCCGAAGGTGAAAGAGAACCGCTATATTGAATTCACGGGCGTAGGGACAAAGGAGCAGCGCGGGGCCGCGGTGAATACCTTCAATGCGAGACTGGATAAGATGTCTCCCGCTATGGAGAAAGTTCTCAAAGATGCTGGCTGGGAGAACAATTTTGATGGAGGGCTTTGTCGGGTGTTTGGTATCACGGCCGCGGGTGCCGAGGGCTTATCCTTGAAGGCCGTACGTGGAGTACATATTATGGAACCCTACTGGAATTCCGTGCGTACGCAGCAGGTGAAAGGCCGTGCCGTTCGTATCTGCTCACACATGGACTTACCTCTTGATCAGCAGAATGTAGAAATTTACACGTATTGCACGACAATACCGGATGAGGCGGTGGTGGCACAGGCGGTTGATAAGACTGTTGAACGGAGTGACCGCTTTTCCGTGAAAGAGGCTGCCCTACTTGGTGTACCTGTTCCAGACAAGATGGCGCCTGGTGAGAAAGTGCCTGAAGGTCTATTTTTAGAGGCGGAGAAGATGCCTGAGCCGCTAGTGGCACCGGGTGCACAAGCAGTAACCGAAGGGCCTGTAAAATTTGCCACGAATATTGTTAATGAATATCGCGGGTTTTCCAATTTTGCCCCATCGCCTATTGTGATGGCTGGCAAGCGTTATAAGACCGTGGAACATTACTACCAGGCCATGAAATTCACGGAGGATTTGGCGTGGCAAGAGGCTATTCGTGTAGCGGAGGACGCAAAGAAGGCGAAGCAACTCGGGAAATCCAAAGATCATAAGATACGTGCAGACTGGGATGCTTCACGCGAAGGTGTAATGCTTGATGGCCTCAGGGCAAAGTTTCAGCAAAATAGGGGCCTTCTAGATTTACTGAAATCTACGGGTAGTCGGCCAATCGTGCATGCGTCGGTCAATTCATACTGGGGTGAAGGACGGACGGGTAAGGGGAAAAACCGTATGGGCAAGTTATTGGAGCAAGTTCGCGAAGAGTTGCGCGAATACATTGTGCCTGAGGCTGTAAATGATCAGGCGCCGCTGACCGAGGCTGATTTTGTAGATTTGGATGATGAAGAGAGTGAAGGGGGCGCTAACCTGGCTGAGCTAGGAGTGTCAGAAACAAAAATTAAGGTTGGTGTAAATATTGAGAATAAATATAAAGCCCTAAGTAATTCCGCTCTGATACCTGTGATATTTACATCAGCAAGTGGTAGGTTCACGTATCCTTCTATAGAACACCTTTATCAGGCTATGAAATACGAAGGCACTGATCTCGCATGGCAAAACCGTATAAGGGCAGCTAGTTCTGCTCAAGAAGCGAGGGTCCTAGGTATGACTCCTGGACATAAAAAGGATCCGGGTTTTGATGGAAGTATAGCTGGTATAATAACTCAGGCGCTAAAACTTAAATTTGAGGATAAAGCCTTAGCAGATCTTTTAGCATCAACAGGAGATAAAAAGATAGTTGAAGAGTCTTCAGAGGAGCCTGAGCTAATGCAGGAACTTATTGATAGGGTTCGGCGGGATCTTCCTGATGATGAATTGCCTGCTTTGATGGATCCTCAAGAAGGTGGGGCTCTAACTGGCGCAGAGGATGAAGAGGATGCTGATACTCGTGAATTCATTATTACGAGTGACCAAAAGGTTCTCATTATTAGTTTACGCAAGGAGAGGGTGATAAATTCTCTTCAGACTCTGATGAAAACGGTTGCTGTGGATTGTACCTTGAACTACGAAGACAATAAGGATGGTACATTCAAATGTTTGAATCTTGGAGATTCAGTTGGAAGTTTCGCCTATCACCCCGATTTACAGAAGGACATTCAAGAGACCGAGGCTGCGTTTAGAGTAAAGGGCGCTGCTGGGCCTGTGGCTTTGGCTTTGGCTGCGCCTGCGCCTAGACCTTTAGCACCGCTAAAGCCGAGTGTGAAGCCTCTAGCAATAGCCCCTGCGCCATTAGCACTAAAGGTTGCTGAAGAAGAAGTGGCAGAAGTGCCTGCGGCTGTGGCTGCGCCTGTGCCTGTGGCTGCACCTGCACCTGTGGTTGCACCTGCGCCTGCGCCTGTACCAGAAAAGCCCCGTCTCAAGAAATTCACCTATCGTAAACAAGACTATCGCGCCCTACAAAAGCTAGACGAAGCGACTAAAGCCGTTCTCGGCTATGTAGTATATGACATAAATGACTTATATGGTGATTCGGCGCCCATTGGCTTCGTGAAATCAAATCCTAAGGGTATACCCGCGGGTAATATTGGACCTTTACCATAAGGCTGTCCTAGGCCACATATAAAGACATCCTGTCCCTATAAAATAGATGTCCGACCTTATAGACGGTGAAGCAACCAGTCTGAATGCAAATGGCTGTTTAGACTATATTGAAGGCTATATGCCGCATTCTATAAAAGATAATGAAGCGATATATATAAATGAAGAACAATTTAAACTATTGTATTCTAAAGCTCAGGGTCAAATAACAAGAGATAATCAATTTGGCAATCTTATTTTCTATTTTGCATCTGATCCAGATGGCCCTAAGACCTGGCTAGATATAGGGACTTGGAACGGGCGCGGTACAACTACATGTATTCTAGACGGGTTTCAAGAATCTGGTATAGCTTCTGTAAAAAAGTGTGTAAGCGTGGAACTACATCCATTCATGCACAATGTGGCCTCAGAAAACCTGAAGAATCATCCAGCCATTTCTTCTGTAACATTTCTAAAGGGCACTCTAGGGGGTAATGGAGCTCATAACCATCTTATATTACCAAGTAAAGAGTCAATTGCCACAGATATGCATTACCGTATAAATTACGAGACGGATATGGTTCTCTGGAATGAGGCCTTAGCCAATCCTATTGAGTTACCCTTTGAACCTGAAGCGGCCGTCTTAGACGGTGGAGAATACACTGGTTATGTGGACTGGCATTATTTACCAAAGGGTAAATTAAAATGTGTATTCCTAGATGACACAAATGTCCTTAAAAACGAAAAAGTGCGTAAGGAACTTCTAGAAAGTCCAGAGTGGACATTGCTAAAAGAGAATACAAGCGATAGAAATGGGTGGTCGGTGTTTGTTAGAGTCACTACCAAGCTAAAAAATTGATCAGTTGCAAACAACCTAAAAAAGCACATTAAACCATGGCATCATCGTGGAGTCCCACCGGCTGCTTTCAAGATATGAGCAATATGGGCTTCAGGGATACAGATTGTATCCGTGAAGGCGGTATTGAGAACCAACTGGATGTAAAAGCGCCTCAGATTCAGATTTCTCTGAACAAGGGCACCAAGACATCCCCACCTCTTATCCTGTTTGCAGATTCGGGGCCTGGTATGACGCCTGAGCAACTCAAAGCATCTCGCCGCCTCTTCAATCGCAAGGAGGCCAGTGATGAGAAAAATGGCTGCTTCGGTATTGGCGGAAGTGTGGCCAGCAGCCAGCTCACTAAACTACAGGGCAAGGCTACGCGTCTGAGCAAGATTCAGGGTGCGCCCCTGAACCAACTCACTCTAGACTATCCCACAATTACAAAGAAGGATGAGTATGAGCTCCATGTGCATGAGGCTACGAAGGCGATGCATGACTTGTGGGATAAATACGCTTTGAATAAGGAGCATGGCACTCTTGATATCTTGGAGTGCCCTGATTCTGTTGTAGCTGATATGGTGGCAAAGCTTCCTGGGGAAAACCTGGGGCGGATGTATGCCGACTATCTGGCCGAGGGCACTAAGATTAGTGTCATGGCTGATGGTAAACTCCTTCTGAACCTCGTTGCCGAGGACGTGAATGACGAGAAAAACGCCACACATGTGGAGAAGTATGAAGTGGCAGTATGGACGAAGGGTCCGGGCCCGACCGTGGTTGTACAGTTCAAGAATGGAAAGGGGCAGCAGATTTATGTGGACAAGGTGGATGGCAAGCAAAGGAGTGGTGATCTTGTAAAGGAGGGCTTTCTGAAGATGGGCACCATTGTGTGCACGAGTAGTATTCGGTTTACCTTACCCAAGAATGATAACAATTGGCGGCAGGAGCAGGGTGGCTGCTATCTCAAGCGCGTAAAGAAGATTGTTGAGAGGTATCCGATTATCTTTCCTAACTCGGGTGACTTTAATGAGCGTGAAATTAAGGCAGCTTCTAGGCACGTATGGAAGTTCCCTACGAGCCTGGATGCTTTGATGGGGGTTGAGATCAACAAGTCGCGGGTAAACAAGGGCAATATTCACCCGTTGATCTTTACAACGCTGGAGGACTTGGCAGATAAGTTTTCGGGGAGGTTTTGGAAGACGACAAAGCCTAAGGTTGCTGCGCCACTGCCTTCGGCGCCAGCACCTCCAGCACCGGTGCCTACTGGCGTCTGTTCTCGCTGTGGCATAATACCCTGTAACTGTCAATCAGCACGAGCACCAGCACCCGTGCCTTCTGCACCTGCACCCGTGCCTTCTGCACCTGCACCCGTGCCTTCGGCACCTGCACCCGTGACTACGGCTGCAAAGCCCCACGTACCTGTACAACCTATTGTGCCAGTACCTCTACAGCCTATCGTACCAGTGCCACCTCCTCCACCTCCCGCAGTAGACATTACGTTTAGCAAGGCTGCTGAGTTTGTTATTATTAGTGAGAAGAACAAAGAAATTCATAAAATTCGCTATGCCGGTCAATACCATCTACATGAACAGGCCCTCAGGCAAAACATGTTGGCACTCGGCCCAGCAAGATTTAAGGAATACGCAAAAGGACTCCAAGGACTAAATGCGATGTTTAATGATTAAATATAATATCAAATAAATATTCAATAAATAATAGGTAGATGGAAGCAAGGGCGTTAGCTCAGACAGCCACAGCATTAGGTATTACAGTAGAGCAACTTTTGGCAGAACATACTGCAGCCCGGCAGCAACTTGCTGCTGCTGGCGGCGGTGGTGGCGGCGGTGGTGGC
>SXGQ01632217.1_pt1 | contig 25675 bp, 46 predicted proteins | sample 3178371 | NCBI WGS metagenome assembly SXGQ01 (sample SAMN11356859, study PRJNA531348) | freshwater metagenome | isolation source: freshwater sample F1-20 | place: China: Fuxian Lake, Yuxi | collected 2017-12-25 | reverse complement strand
GTTATAAGAAATGCCTTAGTGAATCACTCCGATTACCATTCACCTCTTATAGTGTAATGTTCTTTAGCTCCGTATACTTTTGAACCATCTCTATCACTCCAACACCAATTATTACCATTTAACCAAGCACCATAAATTAAATTATATGGTTGAAATTTACTTTGTATAAGATAAGTTTTTTTGTTATTCATTTCTATTACTATTTTACGTTTCTAGTCGGCACATCTTATAACAGCAAGTAAGCATCATTAAAACGGATGCCTACTTGCAAAACATTAGGTTCAATTAAAACTAAACCTAACAAGTTTTATGTGTAATTATCACTCTGAAAACTCCTTTTCAATCTCAAACTTATCAATGTCTCTACCAACTATAAACTTACCTGATAAATTATCATCTCTTTCTATTCTCATTCCGGCTAATTCAAGTAGTCCTTCACCAATATCTACTGAGGAATGAATTTTAACATAATTTGCAGGTCCCTTTCTTTCATGAAGTGATACATTAAGACCAGTTTGTAGAATTGATGCTACTAATTTTCTTTTTCTTGTTTCCATTTTATTTTTATGTTTATTTTTGTAAAAGTTTCAGAGTGATAACTACACATAACAAATGATAAACAACATTAAAACGATTGTTTATCATCGGACGTTAGGCGTAATGCTAAGAGAGCAACTGCCCAAGTTTATCATATTTAGTTTTTAGATACACACGAGCCAATTCTTTCGCTTCTTCTAAATCATATCCTTCGCCTACGTAATCATTCCCAATAGTAAGAGAATAACTGTCGCTTTCTTTCCAACTTTTCCATTCAATTATTGCTCTACCTATTGGAGTTTCTAAGATAACGTGGTCATACCAACTTACTCCTTCTTTTGCTTTTTGTGGTTCAGTCCAATTCATAATTTTAAGATTTAAAAGCACATACGCCTAACAATATGTATAGTTAATGGCGGTATTGTGTGTGGTTTAACATTCATTTTATCTATTTTATTTTGTGTTGTTTGATAGGTTTGTGGTACTTAATCCGCCACTAACCATACATTTAACGTTAGCAGAAATAAAAATTACTCCTGCAATGCTTCCAACTCATATCTTATTAAAGCCATTTCATCAATAGCCTTAATTTGTTCTTCGATTTTTGCACGTTCTTTTAACAACGTGATTATTTCTTCATTGTCTGTTACTTTTGTCCAATTTATCATATCCGTAATTTTTACTATCTGCTAACAGCGTATATACAAGATACACCTACAAGCATTTATAATTTAAAGTTTATTGTTTGACGTACCTCGTATATACGCAAAACGTTATAAAGAATTTATAGTTAAGTGAGTTAAACAATCTTCAACACATTCATCAATAGTGTTAAACCCAAACCAATTCGTTGTTTGTTTCCCATCAACATCCCAAACATACTTATAGTGTTTCTCACCATTTTTTGTTCTTAATACTTTTTCAATCTTAACAACATCACCCGAGTTGAAGATTGCTCTCATTTTTTCTTCTAATGTAAATTCCATTTTTTTATATTTAATTAGTTAATAAACTCTTTATAACAAATGATAAATAATATTCAAACGATTTTTACGCCCAACCGTTAATGATAATATCACTTCCAACACACTAAACCCCCACAAAAATTACAGAACCACGCATCCGTTTGATATTCTTCACCATTCCTTGTAATTGTATCTGTAAAGTCTGCATTTCTAAAACAACAAGGACATCTTTCTGGTAATTTTTTGATACTATCTCCAGATATATGTAATTTTTTATCTGTGTTATCAAGTCCTATACTATTATTCATATTATTTAAGTTTTGTCTGTATTAAATGTTTGTGTTCTTCTAAATAATACTCGGCATCTCTTTCTTTTCGAATTGGTTCACAAATTTCACATTCTTTCTCCGGTTCATCGTGAACACAAACAGTCCTTTCATAAAGTGGGTCATAAATTACATAAACATATTTCCCTTCCATAGTTTTCTTTTTATATTGTAAAATTAAAATAATACATACTTATAACAAATGATAAACAGAATCAAAACTATTCTTTATCATCAAAAGTTAGCTAATCCTTTTAATTATGTCTTTAATCCTTGAATATATTTCAACACCGATTGGAATGGACATAAGCGACATTAAGAATTGATTTATATAGGAGTACATAGCAATGGCTTGTCCCTGTGTCAGATTGATCTTACTGTGTGTGAATATAATCAGACATAAAATTAGGAATGCTGCTTTTATTACATTCATTGAAACCCAGTTTTTTGCTTGTAAGGTTGATCCAAATATAACAAGGTTTCTTCTCCTTTTTAAGAAATTATCAATATCAGTTTTCTCCCCATCTGTAAATACATTGATTTTATTTTCGTAGTGTGTATTGTTTAGTCTTATAGACTGTGCTATTTTGGAGTACAACACATAAACAACAAAACTTATAGGTATAAAGGCAAAGAATATAATAAATCCAGTTAATACATGTTCGAATATTATAAAGAATAGTGATCCTATAATAGAAACTGCGGACATTATTATGTATTGTACGTCATTTTCCATAAAGTTTACTATATTCTGAGCCATTTCTGTTCTAGCTATCTTTGAAGAATTATCTGAGGTTTTGTCAGATCCGACATAGTCAACTATCAGATCGTTGTAGATCGTAGTGTAAACCTTGGTATCAAAAACCATTCTCCTATAAATAAAAAAGTTAGCAAATACCTCTATAAGAAAGAACACGTAAAGCCATGTGTAATCCCTGTGTATAAGTCCATCTATAGTTTTTCCTATAACATAAGGCTCGCATAAAAATATACTGTGAGCCAATAACATATAGAAATATATTACGATCAGGGATTTCTTGTTATTCTTAAAAATATCCAATATGTATTTTACCGATCTTCCTTTTTTAACCATTCTAATTATCTTTAAAAATTATATTAATTAATCCCATTCATATCCTTTCAAATCCCTATTCTCCAATCCGCATCTTAAAGCTTTTTCTACGTCCCATGGATATATTACAGTCTCATCATTTATCATTCTGCAGGTTATACCAAATAATGCAGATTCAAATTTATTCCTATTTAAGGATGTAAATTTTTCTGATATTGATTGTATCTCAACCCAAGTAAATCCTTCATCATATTTAGTTTTGAATGATTTTACTATAGATCTTATTTTATCTTCAAATATCTTCTTTTCCATTAATCTTTTATAAAATTTAAATACTCCTTTTCTACTTTATTATTTAGAACCTCTTTATTGATAGCATAATTACTATTATTACAAACTACAAATCCATCCCCGTGTCTAAATATTCTTAGATATTTAAGATTCCAATTTTTAGTAATAGCGTCTCTACCCTCTAACTGTAAAAATCTCCAACTACCTTTTCCTCCACTTTCAATAAATAATCTATCCAGTAGATATATTAATTCTTCTTGAGTATATACAAACCTTTCTGGTTTTTTATTCAACACAGAAAAATCTAGTGGATGATCATTTGTACCAATACAACAAAAATCTCTAGTGTCTATATTAAATTTATTATAAGACTCGTCTGAGAAATTTATCTCCTTATAAAAAACCCAATCCTCCATTAGTATTTAATTAGTGTGTATCTAGTATGACTATCACCAGTTCCCCATAATCTCTCTGTTACAAATTGAAGAACATACCCATTCTGTACTAATCGATTAACATACTCAATATTCTCAGTAGTGATAACCTTTTTTTGTTTTAGAGGTATGTTATAATTTGTTTGTTCTCGATTTGATATACTATCACCATTAGTTGATGTATAACTAAACAGTCCTAATAAGGCGATGGTTACTAAACCACCAATTACATATTTTATCATATATTTTTATTATTAAACCATTCGATCACTTTTTTGTCGCTGACATAATCATCTAGATCAGATCCTCCAAATCTATCTTTACACTCTATCAGTAATTTTATTACCTGTTCTTCTGTGTAAAGCTTAACCTCTTTTATTTTTTTCAGATTATCCTCGACCCTTTCGTTTGTACTCATACTATTGATTTTAAATTTAATTAAAGATAGAAAAATAATTGTTAAATAAAAAACGATAACATAAAAAAATCCCATTCTAAAAAAGAATGGGATCTAGTGGTTATCTAATATTTGTCACCAACCTTTATTATATTTTCTTTTGTGTTGTATAATAGATTATACACTTGGTCAACATTTTCAAAAAACTCGTCCTGTAGTCTAATCAATCTATAATTATTCTCTATGCACCATAATTCTAGATAAAGATCCTTTTTCTTTTTGTCCTCTAATTGTCCATGTATATCTTTAAAGTGCCATATTCCATCATATTCGAAGCATATTTTTAGTTTATCCGAATACATATCCCTGGATAATCTGGTATCTTTATATTTTATTATCCCCCCTGATTTCCATCCATCATTATTAAAATTTTTCTTGAAGTAATCAGTTATTAATCTCTCGTTTTTAGATGAGAATACCCTGTTATTATTTATCATTATATTGTCAAACTTTCCTTCCTTCCATAAACTGGATATCCGCTCAGATATTATTTTTTTTGTTTTATCTGACATCTTACCCCTACTATTTCTACACGAGACTGAGCAGTAATATTTGCTATTCCTTCTACCCTCCCTATACTGGATCTCTATCTGATTATAGCATCCATCCTTTGAACATTCGGTTTTTTCTGAAATGTATTTTCCAAATCTCTTATTATTAGATTTTCTTACACCCTCTGATAATCTTAGTTTTTTTTCGTGTGTCATCTCCACGTGATTCCATCTTACATGATTTGCTTTATCCTGGAATTTAACAAAAGATTCCCCGCATTCATTGCATATATACATACCTTTTTTACATTATATATCGTGGATCCGATTCAGATCGAAGTGAAAACCCATCCTATAATATATTATAGGATGGGTTTAGGGGTGGACCCGGAGGGTTTCGTAAGTTTTCCTTATGTTTCCAAAAGGCTTGGACTATATCATCATCTCATAGAGATGTCGGGCGCTAAATCCGGTTATTAAGAAGGCTAAACTTCTCCGGTAGTCTCTGAACCTTCCTAGAGTGTACTCCAGGCTTGGCTGCTGATCGGCATATTCTAAAGAACTTAGCTTTCCAGCAATTCACCCAATTTTTAATCTAACATCGCTGTTAGATGGGTCCGATGAACCCTCGTCCATAACGAATGCTCAATAAACTCATTCACAGGCTTAGTCTATTATTCGACATAGACAAACTTTTTTGCATTTCTTTTATTACAAACTTAATGCTCAGTCTGTGTACTCTCCGGTATTAGCCGAATTTCCGTTGGGACCTTTAAGGTAAGGTCCGACTCCACCATCGCCTTTCTGTTCCTGGGTAAGCGAGACCCGCCGGTTAAGCTGCTAATAGCAACTCAGCCTCTTCTGCTACCGCTACGCGAGTAAGAGAAGTTGGGATACTCATGATATCCTCAGTGTTGTAAGTGTTTGCATTTATTGCTCGATAGGTATTTAAGGATTTCCAATCTAACCCTGCCTGCATCATTCCAAAGAACTACCTCCGTCTGTCAAATCCAAAAAACGGGCCCTTTTTATTTATATACTCAAATATAGAGAAAAGATTTCTATTATATCTGATTATTTTAATATCTTCTGATTGTTTGTACTAATAAATGTTCCTCAGAGTCCCATTTTCTGTAGTCAACCAATCTACCTCTGTCGTCCCATTGTTTTCCTTCTCTCTTAATTCCGTCTATATATAGAACTTTAAATATAAGATCTCCTTCGTCATTATATAATCTCCATATACCATTTTTTTTACCATTGGAGTATTCCATCTCTGATACAATTCTACCATCATCATTATACCCATACCATAAAGAGTCTTTATTACCCCTTTCGTTGATGTATCCTACCTCGAGTATCTTATCGTTTTGGTCGGTTACTTGAACTTTCTTTAGCTGTGCGTTTAATGTTAATCCTATTAACATAAAAACCGTGGATATTATTGTTTTCATACGTTAACTTTATATTATATATATTAAATTTACGTAAAATTTGCCAATATCTGATGATGATTTTTATATTTATTAAAAAATAAAAAGTAGTGTATATTACTTTCCGTATCTTGACCCTATTATTCTACCATTAGAATCAATCTCACTAACAGTAACCAGATAAGTCTGATCTACATTTTGTTTATCTCCTATAGATAGTACAAATCCCTCAGATAGACAATAATTTCTAGCTTCGCTTATTGTCATTCCTATTATAGATTCAGGAATATTGTGTTTAATTCTTTTTGTTTTCATGTATAATATTTTTTAATCCCACCATCCTCTCATATCCGATCCATCACCTAGATTTTGATCTGGATGATCCAAGTTGAAATCTATTCTTTCTCCCTTAATAATATCCCATAGCTCCTCCCATTCGCTTTGTTCCATAGAATGCGATAGATCAAATATTTTCCTATTTGCTTCCTTTATTTCTTCTGGCTCATTATTAGAAAATATATCATAATCAGTATTAACCTTATATCCTATTTTTTCCTCCGCTAGACTCATATAGTTATCGTTAGCCTGATTATCTAATATAGATATAGCCCTTTTTATCTTCTCTACTTTCTTCATCCTAGATTCTTCCACCTCGTTTCCGTGAAATTCTAGTGTGTTGGATAATCTTTCTAAGGATTTTTTTAATATTGAGAGCTGATATGAATAGTCCCAGCTTCTAAATCTCCATATTTCAGGGAAGAAAAAAATTAGGTTCTTTATTCCTTGTGGAAGATCGTATCTTAAAAAATCTATAATATTCCAATACCATCTAGATCTTATTTCAATTTTCTTTAAAGATTTAAAAAACGAATCTGCGAATTTTATTTCCATTGGTATAATTTATTTATCATCCATATATGTATCCCTTCCACCGGTTTATCTTCGTATTTTCTCATAATGATAGAATATAATAAGTTCCAAATAATTGAGCATAATGTAATACTTGGTCAAATCCTATAATAGAAAAAGCACCAAGATTAGGAATAGGACTTCCGTAGTACTTATCAGCAAATCTTTTACTTACAATACGACTTGTAAAATAGTCAGTAATGGTATGTATAACAAATGTTACGGCTAGGAAAATAAATAACTTATCCATGTAAACACAAGTACCAAAGAAAGATTCATCGCAGGGATGATTAAACAAGAATGAAGCGGGTATCATCCAAACTAAAGTATAAGTGAGTGTGTGCATGATTAATGCCCAATTATATTTACTTTTGTTTTCTGCCCATTCTTCCGCTTGAAAAATGAAGTCTGCTATATAGTGTACAACTATAATAAAGAATGCTGTTCCCATGTTATTTTAAATTTTCTCTTTTACTAACGATTGTTTTACCGGATGGATATATCGCAATAGGAATCCAACGATCCCCGCCATCTGATACGAATTGTATCACACCGGATTCAATTTGAATGTTATCCGCTTCGATTGTTCGTTGAAGAATTCTTCCATCATAAGTAAGAAGTTCAACTGTGTATCTGTATCTCATTTTATGCTAATTTAAAATAAATATAGAGAATTTTACTGGATAAAAAAAAGATTTCTCTAAAATAAGAGAAATCTTTTAATGTTTTATTATGCTGAGAAATCCCAAACTAGATCATCGTCATCGTCATTCTGAATCAATCTAACATCGAATCCCCATAGATAAGATATAGATCTAAGGATCTCATCTATATTATGAAGATTTATATCTTTTTTATTTATAGGAGTGTAAGAAAGGGTTAATGTTCTATCCCCGTATACATCAACATCAAAAACCTGTACATCTGGTATGTACCTGCTTCTATTATAATTTTCTGATAGATACTTTCTTACATTTTTGTATCCCTCATCATCGTGTATAGCACCAATTTCGTAATGATCATCAGATTCGTTATCCTCAACAAGGAATAACCTCATATCCCTTATAACCTTGGGTGATAGATATTGTAAAACGAAAGTCTCGTCTTTGAAGTTTTCTACTATGTATCTGAAAACCTCCGCCCAATCTCCCTTACCTGCAATATCAGGAAACCATTTTTTATCCTCTTCGGTTGGATTTAATGACATCCTTTTTATGTCCGAAAATATATTGAATCCTAGTGTATATGGATTTAGTCCTGAATAATATTTGGAATCAAATTCTGGCTGGTATATAACATTTGAGTGGTGGTGATAGAATTCTTGCATAAATCCTTCGTCCAGATATCCCTCCTCATACATCTTATTTATTATCTCATAATGTGAGAATGTTGCACATCCCTCGTTAATAACCTTAGTCTGACCCTGAGGATAAAAGTATTGGGATACCTTTCTAACTATTCTAACTATTTCCCTTTGCCATTCTTTTAATGATGGAGAATTTTTTTCTATGAAATATAGTATATTCTCTTCTGGTTGTTTAGGAAATCTCTCCTTCTTTAATTTTATTGGATCATCTTTTTTAGGAAGTGTTCTCCAGATATCATTAAGTAGAACTCTGTCGTCTTCTACTCTTTTCTTTTGTCTCTCTTTTTCTTCCTTAGGAGATATCTTAGAAGGCTTCTTATATTTGTCTACTCCATAGCTCATTAGAACATGACAGCAATCTAATATTTCTTCCACCTCCTCGTATCCGTATTTTTCCTCACACTTTGCTATATAGTTTCTAGCGAAAAGCATATAATCTATTATGGAATCAGCGTGTGTCCACATTTTGAATAGGTAATTGTTCTTAAAGAAGTGGTTGTGACCGTATGCAGCGTGTGCTAAAACTAATAACATCAAGCAAGTTGTGTTATCCTCCATATTATAGGATATACATGGGTTAGAATTTATAACTAGCTCGTATGCTAATCCCATTCTTCCCTTCTTGTAATTATTAGCATTTATTACGAAGTCTTTACCAAATTTCCAATGTCCATAAGATACTGGTAATCCTATTAGGGAATATGCATCCAGCATTTGCTCAGATGTTACTATTTCAAATTGATTAGGGTAAACATCTAATCCTAGATAATCGTATGCTATTCTCGATATTATCTCATCCGCTTTCATTATGGTCTCATCGTCCCAATCAGATTTAGAAAAGATTTTTCTTAATTCTTCTTTATTCATCATCCAACTTTCTTTTTAAAGAAATCGCTAAAAACTGGCCATATTTCAGAAACCTCGCCTATTCTTCCGATCTCGAAGTTATCCTTTTTTCTTGATACCGAATTGTAAACCTTCCAGAGATCAGTTTCGTAATTTCTGCACATTTCTATATAGATCATATATTGTACCATTCCTAGGATCTCCTTATCCAATATGTTACCACATGAATCTGCATCTAATAAATTCCATACGTCACCATCAGAAGCTTGTGCTGCGTATATGTTCCACTCGCTAGAATATCTATCTTTAATTATGTCTCTCATTAATTCCAATGCAGGCAATACTACGGTTCCCCCAGATTCTCTCGAATTGAAAAATTCATCCTCTGTAACCTCTTTGGCTGCTGTATGATGTCTTATAAATACTATATCTATATTCTCATATTGTTTAGAAAGAAATAGATATAATAGCATAAAGAATCTTTTAGCTATGTCTTTTTCTTTTTCCCCCATCGATCCAGATACATCCATAATACAGAACATAACTGCAGATGTTGAAGGTACTGGAACTTTTTCAAAATTATTGTACTGAAGATCGATTTCTTCCATAAAAGAAACACCAAGCTTCATTTTCTTCAACCTGTCTATTTCCTTTAGAATATCGTTCTTGATATTTTCGTCAATCTCTTTCTTTAATTTATCCTCCAGATCCTTTATCTTCTTATCAAAATACATACCAAGGGCCATTCTCCTAGCCATTGAGTTTTTGTAAGATTTAGTTATATTTAATCTACTTGGGTTACCATAGTTAGAATATCCAGCTCTTTTTTGTTTCCAATCAACTATAGTATTTAGGTGTTTCTTAACAAGATCCGGTAATTCTAGATCAGAGAAAAAATAATCCAGGAATTCCTCCTTGCTTATAGTGATAGTAAAATCATCCTCCGTAACAGTTGGATCATTAGATCCTTTATTTCCTTTCCCTTTACCCTTACCACCTTCCGGTTTTTTTATTCTGTCACCTTTGGTATATTCCTTATTGCCAGGATGTACATGTTTTTTGTCACCACTTTCTCCGTCATAGGAAAACTGCGGTTCTCCTATACCTTTTATTGGAATTTTTACTCCTTTATCGTTAGATTTTATGTCCTTGACATTAGTATTCTTTACGATATTTGGAAGGGCTTTTTTAATTTGCCCTTCCACTCTCTTGAGTAATCTTTGTCTGTTATCGGATGATTTTCCCTTCGGGTTATCTCTCCTGTCTACTATATTTGTAGGCATACATACTAATTAGTTAGATTTTCTAACTCTTAGATACCAATCAGTTAAGAGTTTGATTTGTTTCTTTGTGTAGCCTCTTTCGATCATTCTTTCTATAAAGTCAGAATGTTTTTTCTCATCATCTTTGCTAGTTTTAGTAGAGAAAGAGATTACTGGTATAAGATCCTCTGTTTTAGAGAATATTCTTTTCTCTATAACATTCTTTATTTTTTCGTAAGAATCCCATTTAGGTGCCTCACCATTTTTAGCTCTGTGTCTTAAATAGAATTGAACTATATCATTCCTGAAATCTTTAGGGTTAGCTATACCAGCTGGTTTTTCTATTTTTTCAAGCTCATCATTAAGTGCAGATCTGTCAAATTGTTCACCTGTCTCAGGATCTCTGAAATCGTTATCCTGACACCAATGATCTGCATACGTAATATATCTTTCGAATAGATTCTGTCCGTACTCCTGATAAGAATCTACATAAGCTTTTTGTATTTCGTCTCCTATAAATTCTGCATACTTATTAGAAAGAACTGATTTAATTATATTAAGATAAAAACTTTCTGTGTCCTTATTTAATTGTAGCTTAACTATTTCATTTTCCAATATGTAAAAAAGGTGAACTGGATTTGCAGCAACCTCATCAGAATCATAATTGAAAACTTTAGAAAGTATTTTAAAAGCAAATCTGGTTGAAAGCCCGTTCATACCCTCTGCAACACCAGCATCATCCTTATATTCTTGAAGTGATTTAGATTTAGGATCAACCTCTTTTAGATTCTCCCCGTTATATACACGCATTTTAGAGAAAAGTAGAGAGTTTTCTGGCTTCTTTATTCTTGTTAATACAGAGAATTGAGCAAGAAGATCTAATGTCTTAGGAGCACAAGGTGCTTCTGAAAGAGATGAATGTTTTAAAAGTTTCTTATAGATACTAACCTCTTCGTCAACTCTTAAACAGTAAGGAACTCTAACTATATAAACTCGGTCTAGGAAAGCTTCGTTCTTTTTGTCGTTAGAGAATGTCTCCCATTCTGACTCGTTTGAGTGAGCTAATATAATACCTTGGAAAGGTATAGCAGGAAGATTCTCTGTCCCGTTATAATTTCCTTCTTGTGTTGCAGTTAATAATGGATGTAAAACTTTAATTGGAGCTTTAAACATCTCAACGAATTCCATCAATCCCTGATTAGCTCTACATAATGCACCGGAGTAGTTATAAGCATCAGCATCATTCTGAGGAAACTCAGCTAATTTTCGGATATCTACCTTACCAACTAATGAACTTATATCGCTTGTATTTTCATCTCCTGGCTCTACTTTAGATATAGATATCTGTGAATTTATTGAGCATGTCATTTTAACTACTCTAAAATTTTTAATATCACCTCCGTCCATTTCTAGTCTCTTAGTTGCCCATGGAGAAGGACAAGATGGAACATATCTTGTTGGTATCCCGTACTCATCCATTAAATCATTCTTTACTGAAGAAAATAATCCAAGTGGGCTTTCAAATACTGGAGATAGCTCGTCATTATATTTTAAAACATAAATAGTAGTTCCATCTATTAATTGTTTCAATCTTTCTGCTAAGGAAGATTTACCACCACCCACTGGTCCTAAAAGATACAATATCTGTTTTTTCTCTTCCAAACCCTGTGCTGCATGTTTGAAGAAAGAAACTATTTGTTCTATAGAATCCTCCATGCCATAAAATTCCGAGAATGCTGGGTATCTCTTTATTATCTTATTAGAATAGATTCTACTTAGTCTTTCATCCAGCTTCGTATCGATCATCTCAGGACTTCCTATGCTGGATAATATTCTTTCGTAAACATTCCAGTATAGACTGCTGTCACTCTTACAATTGTTTAAATAATCCTCGATAGGCATTTCTTCGTCCGTATGGGAGTATCTGTTTTTAAGTTTTCCTATTATACTCATATTTTTTTTATGTAATTTATATTTTATTATTTTTATATTTCCATATAAATCCTCCTGCAGTTTTTCTTTTACCTAAACAGCATTCCGATATATTTTGAGAATGTATGGATAGATCCTTACTTGCTATAATTATTCCCTCCCATTCTTTTATAAATTCTCCATCTCTGGATAATTGATATATTTTTTTCAAATTTGGATTTAAAATTCCAGATCTACCGTACATGTGATTATTTTCACCTCTCATTTTTGTACTTATCTTATTCCCCATATCTGAAATCATCCGATTTGCAATAATATCCCCGTACTTTTTTTCCCAGAAATTATATACTGATTTATGTACATTTTTATCGAAATATTCTATCGATATTTCTCTGAGTTTTGATATAGTCTCAGGTGAATGGTTTATTCCTGTATTTCTGTCTGCTATTTTCCTTATATTAAATATTTCCCCTATACCCTTATAGAAATCTATCCAATATTGTTCTCTCTCTATTATAATATCCGGATTATCAACCTCTTCTATTATCTCAAATCTAAAATAATCCTCGCCATGTTTATTCCATGATGATTGTAGGTGATTATTTGTATGTTTACCTTGTCTTAGCTTATTTCTGTGCTCAGAGATTCTTCTATCCCCCATAAGGGATGATCCGATATATACCTTTTTATTTATTATATTTACTATTTTGTATATTATTGGTATCAAGGTTATTTTTATTTATTTTATATATCTTCGATAGCAAAGTTCCTTTTTTTAACGTTTTAATATTAAAAAATAAAAAGGATCTTTAAAGATCCTTTTTTAATTGCTGTGATGTTGAATGTACATAATGATTCGGGCATCCTGTGTGTGTTATAGAACAATCTATAAACTTTAGCGGATATGGAGTTATAATTTAGGTTCGTGTTTATAATAATTAAAATAATAATTTACTTTTCCCATTGGGAATGAATCTTCGATTTCACAAAGTACATAAAATCTAACCTTGTATGAACCTGTGTCTATCATTTCTTTCATAATTTTTCTAAAGAATATATCAGTTTCAAAAGCACCATTAAGATATGACTCTCCGTACCCCGTGTGTACTACCTGTTTGTTAAAAGGTAAAGAATACCTATCAGATTTAACACTTGCATTAATCCCAATTTTTGTCATCAGATCAATCAGATCTTTCTCGACTCTCTTCTCGTGATTAACCATATATTCGTTGTAACGCTCTACATAATTATCGGTGGTTAGGTCTTTAGATCTCTTTCCTCCTCTTAGAAAAAAAAGTAGACTGTTATTAAGACTTGGTATATTCCTTATCATTTTGCTATCATTTAATGTATCTAAAATCCTGTCCTGCCTTTATAGACAATAAAGAATGATAGATTAGTTTAATTACTGATTTTACATCTTCCTTATGAACAGTCTCGACTGTTGTGTGCATATATTTAAGCGGCAAAGAAATTAATTGACAAGCAACACCTCCATTTGCTTTATAAAAAGCACCAGTATCTGTTCCTGAATTACCATTATAGCTTCCTCTCTGGAATTTGATCTTCTTGCTATTTGCTACTTCTAATATCTGTTTGTGTAGATTCAATTGGATATCAGCTCCTCTAAAAATAACTGGGCCTTGTCCGCATTTTGTATCGCCAGCTGTAGAAGGCATTAATGGTGTTGACGTATCGTGACAAACATCAGTTATAATTGCAACATCTGGTTTAATCGAAGTTGCTATCATGTGTGCTCCAACCAATCCAATCTCTTCCTGTACAGAATTAACCACATATAGTGTGTATGGAAGTTCTACATTTTTTTCCTTTAATTTCCTAGCTACCTGAGCTATCATATATCCACCAATTCGATTATCAAGAGCTCTTGAAATGTATCTACCGTTTCTTTCGATAAATCTAGTATCATATACAAGAGGAGTACCTACAAAGATACCCATGTTTTCAACCTCCTCCTTGGAAGAAGCTTCGACATCAATAAATAGGTTATCCACTTCTGGATTAAGATTTGCGTTTTTACCCTTTCTTTCGTGGATTGCTAACCATCCGAAATGACCATTAACTATTCCTTTCTCCCCTAATATTTGAACTGGAGTACCTGGTGCAATGTGATGATCACTTCCCCCATTTCTTACAACCTTAATAAATCCTTTAGAATCTATCTGAGATACAGTCCATCCAATCTCATCTGCATGAGCTTCAATAACAACCTTATATTCTTTCCCTGGATTTATAACACCAACAGCGGTACCGTAGATATCCGTATATGTTTCGTCTACATAAGGCTTGATGTAATCTAGCCATACTCTTTGACCTGCAACTTCCATACCAGTAGGAGAGGTTGCGTTTAGATAGTTCTCTAAAAATTCTTTTTTACTCATTTTTATTTATTTATTTATTAGGTATTTTTAACCCCATTTTTTTCATTTCTAAAATAGCTTCAGCATTTCCCTTAGCATCGTTTACAGGATTGTGATCATGTATCGTTTTTCTCAGATGCTTCCATCTTGCGAATGTATCTTTTACCATCCCACAATACATATCTCCAATTCTTCTAGCCGAAAATCCAAAAGGATTTTTACCAAGGTAATAATGAAAATAATAATTGATGAACTGCCAATCAAATGCGGGGTTATCTGAAACAAACACAGGCCTACCTACTGAATTTTCCTCGATCCATTTTGCGAAATCTTCCATTGCTTTCGAAGGGTGAGGAAATTGTATATGTTGTTCTCTGGTGAATCCGCTTATAGATAAAGATTCAGGTATCCAAAGATCTGATACCGATCCAGTTTCTGCATAGAATGTCTTTGATAATCCCGGCTCTACTATTACTGCTCCAAAACAAACCATCGAATATTTGTTTGGTATTGGTCCGTCGCTTTCTACATCTACGACTATCCAGCTCATATTTTTAAAATTTTAAGTTATTAATTTATATTATAAATATGGGTAATAGTTACGGATTAAAAAAAATAATCCGAGGTTAATTTGAAATAAAAATTCCAATAAGGAATGAGAATATTACTGCTAATAGATAGAATAATATTCTTATTCGTGATTCTAAATATTTATGCGATAGACTATTTATTGTCAATGTTGTAGAAAATAATCCTAGAATTAATATTACGATTATCCATATGGCTATTAATATTGCTTTCATTTTTTATAGATTTAAAAATTCTATTGTCTGATCTACTGTTCCATTTTTGACGTACTCTGGATAGATTTTTTCATTAAAATAATTCAATTTATCCTTGTACCAATTTCCATTTTCTGTATTCAGTACAGATATTCCATACTTCCTGTCTCTTGTATCTGCGTAGGATACTGATATCCATCGAGAAAACAAGAACATCTTAACGTCCTCTCTCCTTACATTTTCTTTTTTAATAAGAATGTGTTCCATCTGTTATTGATATTCCGTGTTTAATCCCTGATATGAAGGCATCTAATTCCCAACCCATCTCCTTTTCATCAATATATTTTCCAAGGATGATTCCTATCTCGTTACCTATATCTGAAGCGTCCCCTTCATATTTTATGTCAAGAAGTGCTTTAGATATTTCTTCCTTCGCCTTTTTGAATTGTGATTTCATTTTCTTAAATAATTATCTGCAAATTTTGCTACTAGCCCAAATATTAAATTCACTAGCATAGCTCCGAGAATCCATAGAGGATTATCATGCTCATATGCAAGTATTCCTGATAATATAATTGTTGATAGGAGTAGAAAAACTATAATAGGAGTTGTTGCTTTTTTATTAGAAACAGCCGAATATCTTTCATTCCATATCAATCTCTCTATAGCATCCTGCATATCTTTACCGTAAGCAGGAACTACATTTACCGATCCGTCTAATTCTTGTATTGTTATTCTATATTTGAAATAACCAGGACTTGTTTTGCTTGGTTCTATCAATTTACAATCAATTGCTTTTCTTCTATCCTTTGGCATTTTTTTATTTTTTGTAATTTTTATTGTAGTATTCTTCGCCAACTTGTGTTTTTATGTACTCCTCCACATCCATACCCATAAATTTTCTATCGATATCTTCTTGTTTCTTTTCACTCTTATACATCCAGTAAGTTACTATGAGCATACCTATTGTGAATAATAATAATAATGTTAGTTTTTCGTACGCTTCCATTTTTAATTATTTTTTTATTTATTTAGAGAGTAATCTTATACCTCTTGAATATTTTCTTCTTACTGATTGAGTTTTTTTAAACATTTTTTCCGATTCTCTCTTTCTTTCATCTGACCTGTATCTACCAGAATTATAATAATCTCTCGAACGAAAACAAGAAACTAACAAAAATAAAGAGAAGATTAGAATATATGATCTCATCTATTTATATATCTGTCGTATAGGTCTGAAGAATCAATCATTTTGATCTTTTTTGATTGATTTTTCCAAAAAATTTCACCATTTTTTGAAATTTCAGTAGAATATCCCTCGGATTTTACCCAGTTTAATAGAGATATAGAATTCTCTGCTTCTGAAATTCTATAATTTTCGTCTCTTTCCTCTACACTTACTGGTTTTAAGTGATCGAATCCTAGTTCTTTATTAAGATCTATTTTATATCCTTGCATCTTACGGAACATTATCTGTGATAATGTTTCATCTTTCTCATAAAGTACACCCTTGTCGTGTAATTTTATTGAGTCTAGAATTGATAGCAGACAGGAAAAAGCGTTATTTAATTTTTCTTTCTTTTTCATTTTTCTATTTTAAATAAAGATAGAAAAAGAAATCTATAGAAAAAAATGGTTTATCTATTAATTTAATAGAAAAGAAAATCTAGGATCATTATATCCTGGATCTTAGCTGTTTCTAATCCTAGGTCATCAAATTCTATCTTATCATATTGTAAAACATTCTCTACTGAGTCTAAATCTTCCATTTCAGAATTAAAAGATTTAATATCCTTGATAACAACTGATCCAGGTATTGGATTTCCTAATTCATCCTCAGCTATCTTCATATTTCCGTCATCGTCACGTTCTGCCCATTTATCAATTAGCTTATCCGATAACATTTTCTTGTCCTCGAATATAGATGATATTTCTTTAATTATACGGGACAATTTAAAGGCCGTAGACGCATTTATATCTACCGACAATAGGTTATTGATGGCAGAGATAGATTTTTCGTTTAATTCTGAGTTTTTTACAGTGATCTTAATTTTATTGTCAGATGTTTCCATGTTATTTATAAGATATATTTTTTATATATTTTATCCTGGTTGGTGTAAAAGATTTCGTTTTCTCATTAAATTCATTAACATACCTCTCCTTATATTAGGTAGAGCGAAAGCTTCATCCTCGTTTTCCAATTCCTTCGAATTAAAATCTCTAAATGATATGGTCCCTCTATTTAAAAATGAAACATCATCAGGGACATCATCAGATTTTATAGATAATAAATAAACACCTTTGCTGTTTTCGAATTTAGTTCCTGGATTTAATTTGGTTAATTTTCTTAGGTCTATCCAACCTCTATTTTTAAATTCGGTACTAGCGGGTAAATCAGAGCTAAGACTCTCTAGATTTATAAATCCATCATTTTCGAAAGAAACATTTTCACCTATTTTAGTAACTTTATTTAGCCAAAGATTACCTTCATTAATGAAAATTACATTATCAGGTATCGATGTTACTCTGCTATTATCGAGATCAACATGGTCGAATATTGTACTAGGGTTCCCAATGATTATTTTTTCTCCATCAATTCTGTATAAAATAGAGAAGTAATCTAAATTTTCGATAAATCTTGATCTATCTTCAGAGTTTTCCATGATCTATATATTCATTTCCTGAAGAACGAAATATCTATATTATACATCTCACATAATCTTTCTGTGGAAATTGAGCTAAACAACTTGGAATCCAATCCATGGATACCTATACCATCTATAAACCAAAAACATCTTTGTCTTGCCTCATATAGTTCAGCTTCTAAGTCGAATTTAGATATCACTTTTATTTCTGTTGGTAATTCAACAATATTTTTTCGCATTCCTCTTTCCATGATCCTATTTTTACATCTACAGCTTCGCATCCATCCTCGCTTCCAGAGATCGATCCTATTTCTTCGTCAGAATCATCCAGATGAAATATAAAGTCCTTTCCCTCTAGATACTCAATCTTATCAACCATCTCAGTAAATATGATATTATCTCTACTAATACCACATCGATCAGACACTTCGTAAAGTTCTTCGTTCTGTCTCTTTATCCAATGCCATCCCTTTGCCATTGCATTCTCTGTATTGATCCTTGATGTAACTATAAAGACATCAAATCCCCTTTCGAGAAGTGAAGTTGCAAAATTTTGTACCTCTATTTCGCTTAAAGTTCCGTCAAAATCAAAACTAACTTTCATGAATAATATTTTAAATAAATGTAGTATGTTTTATACTGATAAAAAAATGTTTATTCCAATAAAAAAGTCCCCAGAAGGGACTTTCTATAAATTGTATGATTAAAATTATACTAAATATGATATTGCATCAGATACGCTTGATCCAGCTATCTCTCCATTAACTTTAAAATTTCCTTCCTCCTTTACTATCGTATATTCTTTACCATCTTTTGATAAGTGTACCTCTCCACAAAGGTTACCTCCTTCATAAAATTCTTTCCAAGAATCTTTTAGACCTATCCCCTCAGAATTTCCAAAATAATTTATGCTGTCTTCAACATTAGATTCACCAATAGAATTAATTCCTATAGATTTTGCTCCGTCTCTTATATCCTGAATCTCCTCAGCAGTGAACCAGTTAACTCTTCCAGCAGATCTCTTTTTTGATAATGTGGATTTTGGATCGGGTGTGTTAGTTTTATATAGGTTTTCGTATATAAATTGCTCGAATAGTTTTATATGTTTCATTTTTATATTTACATAATATATATCCATATGGAATTAATTAATAATATAAATTACCGATATATTGGTATCTTTAACACTGATTCATTTTTAAATAAAATTGTTGATAATAATTTATCATGGGATGACTATGAATTTAGGCAGATAAGATATAAGGATCATTCCGAAACCAGAACAATACCTATAATTTTTTCCGAGCGATTTCTTGATAAAGATATGATATGGGAAAGAAATTCTTATATATTTAGGGAAGAAATAGAATCTATAGAAAAATATCTAAGAAAAAATTTATCTGAGAGAGGAAAAATTATGTCGCTAATATTAATAAAACTTCCCGCTGGTAAATCAATAGGTAGACATAGAGATGCAAATCCAATTGGTGATAGATTTAATAGGTGTCACCGAATACATATCCCAATTAAAACAAATGATAAATGCTTCTTTGAAATAGACGGAGAGATAAAAAATATGAAGAAAGACGAGGTGTGGGAAATAAGCAATGTAAAAAAACTTCACAGTGTTTCTAATAACGGTGATACCGATAGAATACATATACTTATAGATTGGGATCCTATTTAGGATATCCAGAGAATCCCTCGAATCTCCTCATTATTCCTTTATCTATTTTATTGATTTTTTCTAAACACCGAATCTTTTCATTATTCCCCCACCTCTAGAAAAAGTTATCAGCTTAGAATATTCATCATCTGTGACCTTAGATCTAATAATATCATCCAATTCAGGAAAATTATTAAATTCTCTAAAAAAATCTGCAGCTTTTTCGAAATTATTATCACGTATAAGTTTAATGATTTCATCCCTAATTATCCCAATTGTATCTGTAGGTATATCCTCTAAGTTACCTAGTGAATAAAAATCCATCTCCGACCAGATAGGGACACAAGCAATACCAATTATTCTAGGATCTCTCTCGATCTCTTTCATGAAACTATTAGATAAATCATATTGGGCTTCATAAATAGCATTTTCTATTCCATAATATGCTTCCTGTGCGATAGATTTCATATCATCATTCGATCCATCTAAAGAAATTATATAGATATTACCATAAAGATCCTTATTACCCCACTGATCAAAATTATCCTCTGTGGCATCTTCATCTATCATTGCATATGTGGCTGAACTCCAAATTTTAAATATTTCATCTCTAGATTCTGGAAGTACAAGATCTTGTGTGATTATATGTTCTGGATATCCGTAATGGTCATCTGGAGTGAATCTAAGGTATACAGTATTCATTTTTTATTTTATATATCTATTCTAAGATATTAAAAATTTTAGACATTCAGGGAATTCAGGTATCTCTAATATCGATTTTATATCGAATATACTTTTGTTAAGATCACCATAATATTTACACCCAAACCTGGAAGGAGCGGTAAAAGATCTACCATTAAAAAGAACATCAAATCTTATATTGTTGTATGTTTTTTTATATTGATTATTTCTCTTTAATAGAGGATTAATTCTAAAATATAGATGTAAACCATCATTTAATGTTTTTTCGTATATTAATTCATTGATATTTATAGAGTTTTTCTCGAGAATTATTTTAAATTCCTCAACGGATCCTGGATCTCCTTCAATATCCAAGCACATAATTGGTGAATTACTTAATATAATTCCCAGAAAATTGTAATCCCCCTCTATTTCATCCGTTATTCTAACTGATTTTCTGTGCAGTTTTTTTATCCCTAGTATTTTTTCCACATTACAAGCAGCAGTTTCAATACCTATTCTTCTCCATTCTTTGGAATATCTTATAATCTCGGATAAATTACTCATAAAATCTATATTAAAAAAGCTCACCGGTTAGAGTGAGCTTTATAGTGTTTAGTTTATAGTATTAAGCAGTATAATTCCTGTTTATGAAGTTGTCAGCTATCTGATCAATACCTAAAATTCTAGACTCTTTAAATTCTTCATATATTTTTGTGATATTATCTATATCTTCCTCACCCTCTAGATTGTATCTGAAGCAAATATTCTCAAGTCTATCTAAAAATTCCCCTCCCTCTAAACAAGCTATTAGGATACTGTGTGCTAATATAACAAATCCATGTGTGTGTTCTGTAAAATCCTCGTCATCACCGAATTGTTCCTGTAATGAATTTAATGCTACTAAAGATTTTTTGTCATAAAGAAACATTATCAATTTCTGAATTTCCTCAAAGACATCTTTGTTTAATCCATCGAAATATTTAGAAATACTATATTTGTTAACATCGTATATTGGAACTCCGTTCTCGTAATCTGGCTGTATAAATTCCTGTGCCTCCCTTACAACATTTGTTATATTCTCCTCATACCAATTGTAATATTCCATGAAAGCATTTTCACCAACATCATTTAGCATGTCAATATATCTTTGACCACCACTAATGTAAATTGTTCCTGCTTTTTTTATTAGTTTTGATGCCCTATCATTCCTTGGATCCTTCTCATCATAACTGTCTAGCTGTGTAGCAAGTAAGAGAACATCAAATCCGATCATAAATCTGGGAGACAATACCTTTTCCATGTGAAAATAATTTTAATTACAATTAAATGTAGATATAATTGTGAGATTAAAAAAATGATATCACATATATTTTACTTACCCTCAGCTAATTTTTTAGCAAGCTCAATAATTTCTTTGGTCAATTTCTTACCACCGTCAGTATTTATTTCTTTGTTTGCCATTTGTTTGCTTAGACCTGCAATTTTTCTTATTGCTGCTTCAGTGTTCTTACCGTATCTTCCATCCTCTGATATTTTTCCGAAATATCCGGATTTATTATAATTTAATTGGAACTCTTTAATGGCTTCTGCATTTTTACCATCTTTTTTAAGGTTTTCTTTGTCTACGTTTCCAGATTCTATTGCTTCGGTATTACCCTCCTCTTTCTTAGTTTCCTCTCCTTTTCCGATAATATCTTTTTTATCTTTAGTGAATTCTTTTCCTTCAGCATCTTTGAAGAAGTATTTATCACCTTCAACTTTTTCTATCTTAGAAGTTGCTTCATCACCGTTTTCTCTTTTATATTTAACTAGATCACCAACCTTATATTCTACTGCCTCCGATTTTTTAGACTCCTCTTCTTTTTTAGCCTTAGCTATTTTAATCTCCGCCTCTTTTGAAGATATTTTAGTAAGTGTATCTGTAATTCCTTTTAAAGATTCTGCAGTTTTCTTATCTACACCAGCCTTAATTGCCTCCGATGATATAAGGTCATTAATACCTTTTTGTAGTTCTGCTATTTTGTTTGAATATTCTTCAATCTTATCTTTTCTTGCTCTTCTTTTTAAAGATCCCCACTCCTTGTCGTCTTTTAATGTTTTTGTTATTTTTTCTAATTCGGTAACTCCATCGCTTCCGTATTTTTTCAAAGCATCGGTTAACCCGCTGTTACTTTGTCTCATTAATTCGGGTTGTGCTGATTTTATTGCGTTTAATATTTCTTGTCTAGCGCTTTTATTTTTACCATCCAGCTCATTTTCTTCCGCTTCTAAGATCATTCTGTATCTGTATGTCCTATAATCAGCAACAGAGCTTTCTTTTATTTCCTTTACAGTATTTTTTAGATTTTGTAATGAATCAGTAATAACCTTATCTGATGCAGTTTTAATATCTTTTATAGATTTTTTACCCTCGTCAGATCCTATTATAGATAAGTATAAAGATTCTATATCTTTGGAAGCTTGTTTAAGATCTCCTGAAAGATCCTTAAATTCGTCCTTCATCTTATCCGTTACTTTGTTGATTGTGCTTGAGAGAAGTTTTCCTTTATCCTCATTCTCCTCAGCCTTACTGATAGCAATTAAATCTGCAGCTGTTTCTGCGTAATTTTCAACTTTTGTAGCTGCAATGCTATAGCACTTGAAAAAAAGTCCCATCAATGACTCTACTGATTTTACTGAATTGTTTTTTTCTGATCCCTCAGCCTCATATAATGGATTATAATTGTAGGAGTTAAAGCTCTTTATCATCTTTTTAATATTTTTTTATTCTATATATATCACAGATATTAATGTTATTTAATATTATATGAGTAACTTTCCTTAATTAATCTCCTTATAAATTTTTGTTCTATTGTCATATAATTATTTCTTTATTTATGATTAATCGTAATATCCTCTTATTGTCTATACCTTCTAAGTTTCCTTCCCAATTTCCACTCCAATGTAAATTTTTAAAAGTAATGTCCCCAGAGTTATTAAAGGAATCAATAAGATTGATAGGAATATCCATACTAGATAAATCTACGTTTCCCATATTTCTGAACTCTACGTCATCTGGTAGAAATTCTAACGAGCTCAAATTAATATCACCCTTTCCTTGGAATATCACACCGGACGGTATTTTGTCTATAGTAACAACCTGTAACCCGTGATCACCATTAATCATGGTTCCGACCAAGTCAATACCCTCTTTACTTTTACTTGTAACAACTATTTTATCCTTAATTATCTTATAAGAATAACTAAGATTGTCCAATACCTCTATAAATTCTTCTCCTGTCATATAAAAATTTCTTTATTTATCATCGAATTCAATAGACTACTTGAATCTATACCTTCTATATTATCCTCCCATGCACTGAAAGGTAATCCCCCATAATATAAGACCTGTTTAGTGGGTACGATCCCCAAATATACATCTCCTCGATTATTGAACTCCACACCGGAAGGAATGGTTTCTAATGATTCAAAATAGACACTCCCTCTATTCTTAAACACCACACCAGGAGGAAGCGTTACTAACCTCAAAATGACTATGCCATCTCCTGTAACAACTATCTTATCCCCTTCAATCTCGTAGGAGTAACCCTCGCGATCTAATATCTCTATAAATTCTTCTATTGTCATATAAACATCCTATTATTTATCATCAGGTTTAACAAACTATTTGGTTTTATTCCTTCTATATTACCCTCCCATAGGTCAGTATAGTCTAATAAAGAGTAGCAAGAGACATAACCTCTATTATTAAACTTAACACCAGGAGGAATGGCTTCCAAAGAATCTAAAAATACATCAAGTTCATTATTAAACTCCACACCAGAGGAAATGGTTTCTAATTTGCTCAGATAGACATCCCCATCATTATTAAACTCAATCCCATTAGGAAGGTCCACTAATTTATCCAAATAGACACTCCCCGCATTATTAAACTTAGTACCTGGAGGTATTGATTCTAATAAGTTCAACCGAACGATTCCTTTACTTGTAATAACTATCTTATCTCCTTCAATCTCGTAGGAGTAATCTTTACGATCTAATATCTCTATAAATTCTTCTCTTGTCATACAAACACACCTTTACTTATCATTAGATTAAATAATCTCTTTTGTCCTATTCCATCAATATTAAATTGCTGATGTTTTAGATACCCGTTACCGTATTTAAGAATGGGACTAATTATAAGCTCTCCACCATTATTAAACTCCACACCCGGCTCTATTGAAATGATACCAGATAGACTTACATACCCTCTATTATTAAATATAACACCAGATGGGATGTAAGTATCACCAGGAAATCTCATATTTATAGGATTGTCTGAGTTCAGTATTATATTCTGGCCATCTATTATGTATCTTGTATTGTATTCATCTAATACCTCTATAAATTCTTCTCCTGTCATATAAACATTCCTTTACTTATCATCGAATTCAATAACATGTTACTGTCTATTCCTTCTATGTTACCATTCCATTTATGAAGGTATCCTCCGATTAATGACTCCAAATTGACATCCACTCCATTATTAAATACCACACCAGGAGAAATGGTTTTCAATGATTGTAAATCGACAAAACCCACATTATTAAACTCCACACCAGGAGGAAGGGTTTCTAATTTATCCAAATTGATACTTCCCTCATTATTAAATACCACACCTGGAGAAATGGTTTTCAATGATCCCAAATCCAAATACTCACCATTATTAAACTCCACACCCGGAAGAAGAGTTTCTATTTTCGGCAAACTGACACCATCTCCATTCTTAAACACCACACCGTGAGAAATGGTTTTTATTGAATCCAAAATGACATATCCTTCATTATTAAACACCACACCGGGAGAAATGGTTTTTAATGAAAGAAAACCGACATCCGCACCATTATTAAATTCTGTACCGGGAGGAAGTTCAGTCAACATTTTAAAACCGACATCCCCTCCATTATTAAAATGAACATTAGGTGGAAGGGCAGTTAATTCTTTAAATACTGTGGAATCATTATGTGTTATAATAATCTTATCTCCTTCGATCTCGTAGGAGTAGCCTTCCCCTTCTAATACATGTATAAATTCTTCTCTTGTCATATAAACACACTTTTTTTAATCATCACGTTCAATAGTCTCTTACTATCGATACCTTCTATATTACCTTTCCAATCTTCAAACCACACTCCAACTAATGAATTCAAATAG
>SXGQ01744663.1_pt1 | contig 25678 bp, 22 predicted proteins | sample 3178371 | NCBI WGS metagenome assembly SXGQ01 (sample SAMN11356859, study PRJNA531348) | freshwater metagenome | isolation source: freshwater sample F1-20 | place: China: Fuxian Lake, Yuxi | collected 2017-12-25 | reverse complement strand
GCGAACATAAAGGCGAAGAAGCTGGAATTAAGTCTTCAACCATAAAAGTAAGTGGAGAATATCTTTATGGACTAATGAAAAATGAGTCAGGCGTACATAGATTGGTAAGAATATCTCCTTTTGATAGCGGTTCAAGAAGACACACTAGCTTTGCTAGTGTTTGGGTCTATCCATCAATAGATGATTCAATTGATATTAAAATTGATGAAAAAGATTTAAGAATTGACACTTATAGATCAAGCGGGGCCGGAGGTCAGCACGTTAACGTTACAGATAGTGCGGTTAGAATTACTCATTTACCAACCAAGATTGTTGTTCAGTGTCAGAATCAAAGATCACAACATAAAAATAAAGAAACATGTTATAAAATGTTGAAAGCAAGATTATATAAACATGAATTACAAAAAAGAGAAGAGCAAGAACAAAAAAACGTAAGTGCAAAAACAGATATTGGCTGGGGACATCAGATACGTTCTTATGTTTTACAACCCTATCAACTTGTAAAAGATTTAAGATCTAAAGTTGAAAGTACAGACCCAGAAGATATTTTAAACGGTAACCTAGATCTATTTATCGAAGGACATTTTTTTAAATCATAATGAAAAAAATAATTTTTAGATTTTTTTTAATTATAATAGTATTAGCTATTGGTTCTATTTTTTATCTGTCTGTATTTGGAATTAAAACATCTAAATTTAATAGCATAATTATCAGTGAAATTAAAAAAAAAGAACCTAATATTGAGCTTTCATTAGGTGAAATAAAAATTAAATTTGATATTAAAAAATTTCAGGTTTATCTCTCAACAGTAGAGCCAAAAATTATTTATCAGAATATTAAAATACCAATTAAAGAAATAAATCTTTACACTAAAATAATATCAGTTTTAAAATCAAAAAATGAAATAAACAGAGCTATTTTTTCTTTTGAAAATTTTAACATTACTGATATTCAAAAAATAGCCATTAGGATCAAACCTTCCAATTTTAAAAATTATTTACTCAATAATTTAAATAATGGAGAGATTGAAAAAATTTTCATTGATATGAAGTTAGGAGAAAATTTAAAAATTGAAGATTATAAAATAAATGGTTCAGTAAAAAAAATTAATGTTAAAGTTTTAAATGATTTATTAATTCAAGACGTAAGTCTTAATTTCATAACTGATAAAAACCTAACGTTAATAAACTCTCTAAATGCAAAATATGAAGGTATTTCAGTATCTAATGGTTCTATAAGTTTAAAGCAAGACAAACAAATAGATATTGAAGGAAAATTCGACTCCCAACTCAAAGCAAAAGAAGGTGAAATAAAGAAATTATTTACTAATTTAAATTTAAATTTTTTAGAAAAAAATCAGTTGAGTATACAAGGATCTTTATTACATGATTTTACACTAAAAATTGATGAAAATTTTAAATTAATTGATTACGATTATAAATCAAGCGGAAATATTTCAGAAGCTCAACTAGATTTGAAAGAAAATTTTAAAAGTAACTTTTTAGAAAATCAGATTAAAAAAATTTCAGCATCTAATACAAATTTATCAATAACTTTAAATTCAAAAAATACGAATCTTTTAAAGTTTGATGGTTTCTATAATCTAGGAGGAATAGAAAATAAAAAATTTAAAATTTCCCATGATTTAAATGATAAAAATCCTACTTATGTTATTGATCTTGACTTAGTTGACAATATTTTTTTAGAATTTTTAAATTATAAAAGCAATTATAAAAATAACAGCAATATTAAAAGTGAAATAAATTACAAAAATAATAATCTTATATTTAATTATATAAAATTTACTGAAGATAAAAATTTAATTTCTATAAATGATCTAAAATTTAACAGCAAAAATGAAATAGCATCAATTTTAGATCTTGAGGTTCTTACTTTTAATAACAATGAAGAAAATAACAATTTTAAAATTTCTTTTAAAGAAAAAATCTATATTATTGGAAATAAATTTGATGCTACTTATTTGCTCAAGCAGATTTCAAGCGATAGTAAAGCCAATCCTATAAAAAATTTTACTAAAGATGTTGAAATAAAAATTAATACTTTAAATACTAAATCGCAAGTGCCATTAAAAAATTTTAATTTAATAGGTAAAATCATCAATGGTAAATTTGAAAAATTCTCTGCGAAAAGCGAATTTTCAAAAACTGAATTTATTGATATTTCGTTGAAGAAGAATGAAAATAATAAAAAAATCTTAGAAATCTATTCTGATCTTCCGCAGGTTTTGTTATCAGACTATAAATTTTTTGAGGGTCTTAAAGGGGGTAAATTATTCTATAAAATGTCATTTGATGACAAGGTCTCTGTATCAAAAATGACAATAGAAAACTTTAAAGTTATTAAAGCACCTGCTTTAGCAAAACTGTTAACTTTAGCAGATCTTGGAGGAGTTTCAGATTTATTATCTGGCGAAGGAATGAGCTTTGATATTTTAGAAATCAATATGAAAAGCGAAAACAATGTGACTCACGTTGAAGAAATCCTAGCATTAGGTCCAAGTATTTCCGTTCTAATGGACGGATACATTGAAAGCAAAAGTGGATTAATAAGTTTTAGTGGAACTTTAGTACCTGCAAAAACATTAAATAATTTAATTTCAAAAATTCCAGTTATTGGCAACATTCTAATCGGAGATAAAATCGGAGAAGGTATATTTGGAGTGAGTTTTAAAATGAAAGGCTTGCCAGGTAAAGTTGAAACTACTGTTAATCCAATAAAAACTTTAACACCTCGATTTATTACTAGAGCTTTAGAAAAAAAGAAGAAAGATAATAAAAATAATTAGTTAAGTTGAATTTTATAGTGTTTTTTCTTACCGTAAGAAACTTTAATATAATCTTTATTTAACTCATTCATGCTAATAATTTTCTTTTCATCAGTGACTATTGAATCATTAATTTTAATACCTTTTTCGTTAATTGCACGTCTAATTTCACTTTTTGAATTTAAAATTTTAATGTCATTAATAAAATCAATTATATTTATTCCATTTTTTAAAAGAGAATCTTTTATAAAAATAACAGGCAGATTTTGACCAACACCACTTCCGGCAAAAGTTTCTTTTCCAGTCATTTCAGATTCTTTAGATTTTTTTTCTCCATGCAAAATTTTTGTAGCCTCATTAGCTAATAAAATTTTTAGCTTGTTAATATTTTTTTCATTATTAATTAGTTTTTCTAATTCAATCTCATCTATTTCTGTAAAATATTTTAAAAATTTTTTCACATCTGCATCATTTGTATTTCTCCAAAATTGCCAATAATCGTAGGCAGAAAGTAATTTTTCATCCAACCAAATTGCACCATCTTCAGTTTTCCCCATCTTGGCTCCCGAAGAAAGCGTTATTAGTGGAGTAGTTAGACCAAAAGATTCTTTTTGATTGATTTTTCTAATTAATTCAACTCCGTTAACAATATTCCCCCATTGGTCTGAGCCACCAATTTGTAGAACACAATCATATTTTTCATTTAGTTTATAAAAATCATAGGCTTGTAAGATCATATAATTAAATTCCATATAACTAAGTGATTGCTCTCTTTCTAGGCGAAGTTTTACGCTATCAAAACTCAACATTTTATTTATTGTAAAATGCTTTCCTATATTTCTTAAAAATTCAATGTATTTTAATTTATTTAACCATTCAGCATTATTAACAAAAATTGGTATTGTTTTTTTATCTTTAAAATTTAATAATTTTTTAAATATTTTTTTTATTTTTACAATGTTAGCATTAATAGTTTTATCATTTAAAATTTTTCTTGTAGCATCTTTACCCGAAGGGTCGCCTATAAGTGTTGTACCACCTCCAAGTAAGACAATTGGTTGATGGCCACACCTCTGTAGTAATCTCAAACACATGATTTGTAACAAACTGCCCACATGCAAACTAGGAGCGGTACAATCAAAGCCAATATAGGCTTTAATTGATTTATTACTCAGTAAATTAATTAATTTATCTTTATCGGTGCACTGATGGATAAAGCCCCTTGCAGTGATTTTATTTATAAAGTTATTTATCATAGAGAATTTGATTAAATTAGTTTTACACAATAATACTTATAAATTAAATAACAATAATGAGTAATTTAATCTTATCTATTGGTTTAATGAGCGGAACCTCAAGTGATGGTATTGATGCATCAATAATAAAATCTGATGGAGAAAATCAAGTTTACTTTTTAGGAAATTATTTTTTACCTTATGATAAAAAAACTAAGCTCAAGATTAGAAATTTAAAAGAAAAAATAAATTTATTCACAGATTTGGAAAAACACAAATTAGAAATAAATGCTTTAGAAAAAGAAATAACATTGTTTCATGCAAAAACTGTTAATCTAATTCTCAAAAAATGCCAAATAGACAATTCTAAAATTAATCTAATCGGATTTCATGGTCATACTATTTTTCACAATTTTAAAGAGAAAAAAACAAAGCAAATCGGAGACGGAAAGCTTTTATCTCAATTAACCAGTCTAAATGTAGTTAATAATTTTAGAGAAAATGATATTAATAATGGAGGACAAGGAGCTCCACTTGTTCCAATTTTTCATAAATTACTTCAGACAAAATTAAAATTAAATATGCCCGTACTGTTTGTAAATATTGGCGGAATATCTAATTTAACTTATCTTGATAAAGATCAAAAAATAGTAAGTTTTGATATTGGCCCAGGAAATTTTTTAATAGATAAAATATTACAATTAAAATCTCAAAATAACGTTGAATTTGATGAAGATGGGAAAATTGCTTTTTCTGGTAGAGTTGATAAAAATATTTTAGATAGTTATTTAAGCGATCCTTACTACGAAGCTTTACCTCCAAAATCTTTGGACGTGAATGATTTTACTCTTGGTCCATTACGAAGTTTGAGTCTAGAAGACTCAGTAGCAACTTTATCTGAGTTAACATCTATAACAATCACTAATACCTTAAATTTTTTTATTACTAAACCAAAAGAAATTATTTTATGTGGAGGAGGGAGGAAAAATAAATATATTTTTGAACGTATAAAGAAATTAAGTAAAATTTTTACACGAAGTATTGACGAATATAAAATAGACGGTGATTTTATAGAATCCCAAGCTTTTGCTTATCTTGCTATTAGATCTCTTTTAAAAAAAACTATTTCATTTCCCGAAACTACTGGAGTTTTAAAACCTTCTACAGGTGGAGATTTTATTCAATTTAAATAAGAGCTGTTTTTTCTCTAATATATTTTTCTATTTCTTTACTTAATTCATCTTCTTTATTTTTAAAAAAATGATTTGCATTTTTAATTTTTGTAAAAGCTACCTCTATTCCTTTTTGTCTTTTAATTCTTTTATTTAATTCATCCAGGCTTTCTTTGGTTACTAATTCATCTTCATCACTATATACGATTTGACCTGATGTTGGGCATGGAGCCAAAAATGAAAAATCATAAACATTTGGCTGGGGAGATATAGCAATAAAATTATTTACTTCAGGTCTTCTCATAATTAATTGCATACAAATTAATGCACCAAAAGAAAATCCAGACACCCAACATTGACTATAATCTAAATTTTCTCTTTCTATCCAATCTAAAGCTGCTGCAGCATCTGACAATTCTCCTTGTCCATTATCAAATACGCCATCACTTTTACCAACACCTCTAAAGTTAATTCTAGTTACAGAAAAACCATTTTCTAAAAAAATATTATAAGTTGTTTGAACAATTTTATTATTCATAGATCCACCGTACTGTGGATGAGGCGGAAGCACTATTGCTACAGGTGAACCAAATTTTGGATTTTTATAATATTTTCCTTCAAGCCTTCCTGCCGGCCCTGGTATAAATATTTCATTATTTTTAGGTTTCATTAGTTAGTAATGATAATTAGTTTCAAGAAAAAAATAGATTTATAGCATGTTTTAATAGCGACAATTTAATTTTTTATAAACTTGACTGTTTTAGTAGGAATAAGCTAATAAGCTTAAAAAACATTGAGTTTATATGAAATTAACCACTAAAGGTCGTTATGCAGTTATGGCTATGGCAGACTTAGCTGCCAATGAAAGCTTCAAGCCAGTAAGTTTAAACGAAATTGCTGTTAGGCAAAATATATCGCTTTCTTATTTAGAACAGCTATTTCTAAAGCTAAAAAATAATAATTTAGTAAAAAGTGTAAGAGGCCCACATGGAGGGTATGTACTTGAAAAAAAAGCTAAGGATATAAAACTTTCAAGCATTATTTCTGCAGTTGCTGAAGAGATAAAATTACTTAATTGCAAAAAAGATTCAAAGAAAGGATGCTCAGGAAAAAACGTTAAATGTATTACACATAATCTTTGGTATGATTTAGAAAAGCATATTAATGGTTTTTTTGAAAATAAAAATCTCCAAGAATTAGTTTCAAAACAAGAAAATATTATCTAAAATGGAAAGCCAAGATTTAAATATTAATAAAGAATACAAGTATGGTTTTACAACCGATATTGAAAGTATTAGAGCCCCCAAAGGTCTTAATGAAGATTCTATAAAATTTATCTCTAAAATAAAAAAAGAACCTAAGTGGATGCTAGACTGGAGATTGAAAGCTTTTAGTAGATTACAAAGTTTAAAAGAGCCTAATTGGCAAAAACCAAAGTATCCTAAAATTAACTATCAAGATTTGTATTATTATTCAGCACCAAAAAGTGTATCTGGTGAACCTAAAAGTTTAGACGAAATTGATCCTAAAATTTTAGAAACCTATAAAAAGCTTGGCATACCTTTAGTTGAGCAACAAAGATTAAATGGAATAGCAGTTGATGCAGTATTTGACTCGGTCTCAGTTGCAACCACATTCAAAGAAGTGTTAACAAAAAAAGGAATAATATTTTGTTCTATATCAGAAGCTATTCAAAAACATCCAGATATAGTAAAAAAATATTTAGGTTCTGTTATCCCTTTAAGCGATCATTATTTTGCAACTTTAAACTCTGCAGTTTTTACCGATGGCTCATTTGTTTATATTCCTCCTAATACGAGATGTCCGATGGAACTATCTACTTATTTTAGAATAAATGCTTCAGAGACAGGGCAGTTTGAAAGAACTTTAATTATTGCTGACAAAGGAAGTTACGTAAGTTACTTGGAAGGATGTACTGCCCCTATGAGAGATGAAAATCAACTTCACGCAGCTAATGTTGAGTTAATAGCTTTAGACGATGCAGAAATTAAATACTCTACAGTTCAAAATTGGTATCCAGGAGACAAAAATGGTGTTGGAGGAATATATAATTTTGTAACCAAACGAGGCGCATGTAGAGGAAAAAATTCAAAGATATCTTGGACTCAAGTCGAAACCGGATCAGCTATTACCTGGAAATATCCAAGCTGCATTTTGCAAGGAGATAATTCTGTTGGAGAATTTTATTCTATAGCGATTACAAATAATTTTCAAAAAGCAGACACAGGCACAAAAATGATCCATCTTGGAAAAAATACCAAAAGTAAAATAATTTCAAAAGGCATATCAGCTGGAAATGCTGATAACACGTATAGAGGACTTGTCGATATTAGCGAGAGAGCATCAAATTCTAGAAATTATACCCAATGCGATTCTTTATTAATGGGAAATAAATGTGGAGCGCATACTATCCCTTATATTAAGAATAAAAACTCAACATCAACTATTGAGCACGAAGCGACCACTACAAAAATTAATGAAGAACAGCTTTATTACTGTAACCAAAGAGGATTGGATAAAGAGGAAGCCGTTAGCTTGATTGTAAACGGATTCTGTAAAGAAGTATTACAACAGTTACCTATGGAATTTGCAGTAGAAGCACAAAAGTTAGTTGCTATTAGTTTAGAAGGAAGTGTAGGCTAATGTTACAAATAAAAAACTTACACGCCAGCATTGATACAAAATTAATTTTAAAAGGCGTAGATTTAAATATCAAATCAGGTGAAGTGCATGCAATTATGGGACCTAATGGTTCTGGTAAAAGTACTTTAGCTAACGTTCTTTCAGGTAAGAACGGCTATACCATCAAAGGAGAAATAACTTTTGATGGGATAGATTTAAATAACTTATCAGTAGAAAAAAGAGCACAGAAAGGTATTTTTTTAGCATTTCAATATCCGTTAGAAATACCAGGAGTAAACACAAATAATTTTTTAAAGACATCTTTAAATTCAGTGAGAAAAGCAAAAGGCCAAAAAGAATTAGATACCTTGACTTTTTTAAAATTAATTAAAGAAAAAGCTTTAGAACTTGGAATAGACGAAAAATTTTTATCACGCCAATTAAATGTTGGTTTTTCAGGTGGAGAAAAGAAAAAAAATGAAATTCTTCAAATGAAAATATTAGAACCTAAGCTTTCAATTTTAGACGAAACTGACTCAGGGTTAGATATCGATGCATTAAAAATTGTTGCTGACGGAGTTAATTCATATAAAAATAAAAATAATGCATTTTTGATCATCACCCACTATCAAAGATTGCTTGATTATATCAAGCCAGATTTTATTCATGTCTTATCAGCCGGTCAAATTATTAAAACAGGATGTGCCGAACTAGGAGAAGAGCTAGAAAAAACTGGTTATACAAATTTAATTTAAATGAATCAAAGTTACGATTTTAGTATTGAAAAAATAAAAAATCTTTCAAAAGAAGAGAGAAATTTTAGGCAAAAAAATCTTGATTTATTTTTAGAACAAGGTTTTCCAAATAAGAACCTTGAAGATTGGAAGTTTACAGATTTTAATTCAATTTTGAATAAAAATTTTGAAAATATTAATAATAGACACGAACATAATTTTAATAAAAAATTGGAGACGGTTAAAAATATTGAACATAATTATATATTTTTAATTGATGGTAAAATAAACTCTAGTAGCTTTAAACATGAAGAAGAAAATAAAATTTTACTTAAAAACTATTCTGAAAAAAGCACAATTAAAATAGATGCAAAAAATTCATTACATTTTCTTAATAATGCATTATTTTCTTGGGGTTTTAATTTAGAAGTTTCTAAAAATTATAAATTTAAAAAACCATTGATCATTTATAATTTTTTTTCTGATAATCTTGAAAATATAATTTTAAATGATAAAAATTCTATAAAATTGAATGAAGACTCTCAATTAACATTAATTGAATATAATTCAGACAAAACAAGAAACTATTTTATTAAAAATACAAAAGATTTAGTTTCATTAGATAAAAATGCTATTTTAAATAATATTTTGATCCAAAATTCTAAAAGCAATGGTCATTTTTATAAATACATTAAAGTCACATTAGAGGAAGGTTCTAAATATGAAAATTATAATTTAAGTTCTGGCCTAAAATTTAATAAAGTAGATATTGAAGCAGATTTAAACAAGGAAAATGGAGTCTGTAATATTTATTCAGCATTAAATTTAATTAGCGACGATCACCAGGAAATCAAAACAAGAATAAATCATAATACGGCTCACTGTAAGAGCAATCAAAAAATTAAATATGTACTTAATCAAAATAGCAAAGGCGTTTATCAAGGCAAAATATTTGTTAAAAAGTTAGCTCAAAAAACAGATGCTTATCAATTAAGTAAAGCTTTAATTCTTAATGATAAAGCAGAGTTTGATGCTAAACCCGAATTAGAAATTTATGCTGATGATGTAAAGTGCTCACACGGATCAACCTCTGGAAGCATTGACGATGACTCAATTCATTACTTAATGACTAGAGGTATAGCTAAAGAAGAAGCTGTAAAACTTTTAATCAATGGTTTTTTAAATGAAACATTAGAGTCTATCGATAATTCAGTAATAAAAAATTTTTTAGAAGAAGTATTAGAAAATCAAATCAATGAATATTAAAGATATTAAATCTGAGTTTCCAATATTTAAACAAAGAATAAATGGAAAACCTTTAGTTTATTTAGACAGTGCAAATTCAGCTCAAAAGCCAAAAGCTGTAATTGACCGAATTTCAAATTTCTATGAAACAGAGTTTTCAAATGTAGGTAGAAGCGTACATACATTAGCTGTTAAAGCCACTAATAGATTTGAATTAACCAGAGATATTGTAAAGAAATATATTAATGCAGAATATAGAGAGGAAATAATTTTTACGAAAGGAGCTACAGAAGCAATTAATTTAGTTGCAACATCCTATGGCGAAAAGCACATTAGACAAGGTGATGAGATATTAATTACAGAATTAGAACATCACTCTAATTATGTTCCTTGGCATTTTCTTCGCACAAAAAAAGGAGCAGTAATTAAATTTGCACCTGTAAATAAAAATGGTGAAGTAGAAATCGATGATCTCAAAAAATTAATTTCTAGTAGAACAAAAATTATTGCTCTAACTCATGTTTCAAATGTTACAGGTGCCATTTTACCAATAAAAAAAATAGTAGATTTAGCAAAAGAAAAAAAAATTCCTGTACTGGTCGATGGTACTCAGGGTGCTCCGCATTTAAAAATAGACATGCAAGAACTTGGTTGTGATTTTTATGCAATTTCTTGCCATAAAATGTATGGACCAAATGGTCTAGGAATTTTATATGCAAAAAAAAAATGGGTAGAAGAACTACCACCATATCAAGGGGGTGGAGGCATGATAGATGAAGTTAAAAAAGATAGTATAACTTTTTCAGATTCTCCAACCAAGTTTGAGGCCGGGACAATGCAAACAGCCGAAGTCGTTGCTTTTGCAGAATCTATAAAATTTATTGAAAAATTAGGAATGAAAAATATCCTAGCGCACGAAAATGAAATATTAGAATATGGTTTAGATAAATTAAAAAGAAATAATTCTGTAAATATAATTGGCAATCCTAAAGAGAGAGGTTCGGTTTTGTCTTTTACACTAAAAGGTATTCATCCACATGATATCGCAACAATTTTAGACGATGAAGGTGTTGCTATAAGAGCCGGGCATCATTGCTGTCAAATATTGCACGAAAAATTAGGCATTTCAGCAACAGCAAGAGCCTCTATCGGAATTTATAATAATAAAGAAGATATCGATATTTTATGTAAGGCAATTGATAATTGTAAAAAAATATTTCAAATTTAAATGGAACTTAAAGAATTATATCAAGAAATTATATTGGACCATTATAAAAGTCCCAGAAACAAAGGTATATGTTCAGGATACAGTCATGACGCGCAAGCTCATAATCCTCTGTGTGGAGATAAAGTGCACATTTATTTAAAATTAGATAAAGAAAAAAAAATATTAGATTTAAGCTTTGAAGGCGAGGGATGTGCAATATCTTTAGCTTCAGCTTCTATATTGACAGAAATCTTAAAAGGAAAAGATTTAACTTTTGCAAAAAAAGCTACTGAAGATTTTTTAAATATGGTTAAAAATAAAACAAAAATTACTCTTAATAGTTTTACAGATGATCAAATTACCACAATAACCTCTTTATCAGGTGTTCAGGAATTTCCTATGAGAGTTAAATGTGCTACAATGGTATGGCATACATTTATTTCGGCAACAGATGAAAATAATTAATAAATTATGAGTGAATTAAAAGAAAAAGTAATCTCAGAGATTAAAAAGATCTATGACCCTGAAATACCAGTGAATATTTATGAATTGGGCTTGATCTATAAAGTAGAAATTGATGAGAAAAATAAAGTGAACATAGAAATGACCCTTACAAGCCCTAACTGTCCAGTAGCAGAGAGTTTGCCAAATAATGTTAAAGAGAATATAATGAAAGTTGAAGGTATTATTGATGTAGATCTTAAATTAGTCTGGGATCCACCTTGGGATAAAAATAAAATGTCCGAAGCTGCTAAATTAGAATTAAATTTATGACACAAGTTATTAAATTAAGTGATAACGCTGCAAACAGAATAAAAGAAATTATGTCTAATGCCGACAACTCAACTATTGGAGTTAGAGTAGGTGTTCAATCCGGTGGATGTGCAGGCATGTCGTATATAATGGAATATGCTAAAGAAATTAAACCCAACGAAGAAGTTATTGAAGATAAGGGAGTTAAAGTTTTAATCGATCCTAACGCCATAATGTATTTATTAGGAACAGAAATGGATTATAAAAAAGAAAAATTTTCTTCTCAATTTGTGTTTAAAAATCCTAACGAAACTGAACGTTGTGGATGCGGGGAGTCTTTTAAGATATAATTTAAATTCACTTTTAAAGATGGACTTAAATAATATTTTTATTGGCTATAATACATTTCGTATTCAATTGGATGAGGAGTGTGTTCTAACTTATAAATTTCCTCAAACTTTAACGAAATATATGAATCAATCTGATCATCAGTAAAAACTCCACCTTGAGTTAAGAAAGCTCTGTCTTTATCAAGATTTTCCATTGCTTCTCTTAGCGATCCACAAACTTGTGGTATATTTTTTAATTCACTTTCAGATAAATGATATAAATCTTTATCCATAGATTTACCTGGATCAATTTTATTTTTTATTCCATCTATTCCCGCCATCAACATGGCAGCAAAACCTAAATATGGATTTCCGGCAGCATCCGGGAATCTAATTTCACATCTAGCAGCTTTTTTGTTCATAATGATTGGTATTCTACAAGATGCCGATCTGTTTCTCGCAGAGTAGGCAAGCATTACAGGTGCCTCAAAACCAGGAATTAATCTTTTATAACTATTTGTTGTTGAATTAGTAAATGCATTTATTGCTTTTGCATGCTTTAGAATTCCGCCTATGTAGTAAAGCGCTACTTGCGATAGACCTGCATATTTATCTCCCATAAACACAGGGGCACTACCTTTCCAAATTGATTGATGAACATGCATACCTGAACCGTTATCACCTTTAAGAGGTTTAGCCATGAACGTTGAAGTTTTACCAAAAGAATGAGACACCATGTGTACCGCATATTTATATAACTGAACGTTATCCGCTTGATCAGTAAGTGTACCAAAATACATTCCTAATTCATGTTGGCTTGGAGCAACTTCGTGGTGGTGTTTTTCTACTTTCACACCCATATCTTTTAAAGCTTTTAACATCTCAGCTCTCATATCTTGAGCGCTATCAACCGGGGGAACAGGAAAATAACCGCCTTTAATTGGAGGTCGATGTCCCATGTTTCCGTTTTCATATTTTTTTCCCGTGTTGTATGGCCCTTCAGAACTATCAATAAAAAAACTGCTAGTGTTCATCTTGTTTTCAAATCTTACATCGTCAAACGTGAAAAATTCTGGCTCAGGACCAAAATATGCTTTATCTCCGAAACCTGTTTTTTTTAAATAGGCTTCAGATTTTTTTGCAGTTCCTCTTGGATCTCTTTCGTAAGGTTCTTTTTTAACCGCATCTAAAATATCGCAAAAAATATTTACTGTGTTATGAGAATTGAATGGATCAACAATTGGTCTCGCTAAATCTGGTTTTAAAATCATGTCGGACTCGTTAATTGCTTTCCAACCAGCTATTGATGAACCATCAAAGAAAACTCCTTCTTCTAACATTTCATCATCTACAATAGTTACATCCATTGTTAGGTGCTGCAATTTTCCCTTAGGGTCTGTAAATCTAAAGTCTACAAACTCTATTTCTTTATCTTTAATTAATTTTAAAACTTCTTTAGCGCTCATTGATAATTCCTTTGTAATTTTTTAAAAAAGTGTATTAAACATAACAGAACAAAAAGATTCAATAATATACTTATATAAAATAACAGTTATGCATTTTTAACATATTACAATCTAGAATTGAAATGAAAGAAGCAAAAACTCAAGATGTAATACTTCTTGTTTTACTTGGTGCAATTTGGGGATCGTCTTTTTTTAATATAAAAATTGCCGCTCAATCTTTTGAACCTTACACTCTAGCTTTAATAAGAGTATTTTTTGCAGCATTGTTTCTATTAGTATTTTCTTTTTTTTATAAGATAAGAATTAATGCTTTTTCAAACGACTGGAAAATCTACGCTCTAGTAGGTCTTTGTAATATTGCAATTCCTTTTTCTCTAATAGCAGTCGGAATAAACAAAGTAGAAAGTTATTTAGCGTCAATATTGATGAGCACCACGCCTTTAACCGGTTCAATTTTAGCACATATATTTACTAAAAATGAAAAAATTACTTTTTTTAAATCAATAGGAATTATTCTCGGTTTTACAGGTGTTTTACTATTATTTTTTGATAAATTAATTTTGAATGAAAGTAATTATTTTTTTGCATTAATTATATTAGTTGGATCAACTTTTTATTCTATAGCTGGAATAATTATTTTAAAAAAATTAAAAGACGATAGCAATTTAAATGTAACAACGTCAACGATGATTTGGGCATTAATTTTTTTATTTCCACTATCCTTTATTTTTGAAGATCCAATAAATTCCACTCCAACATTAGTATCTATGCTTTCACTTGTTTATTTAGGCTCAGTTGCAACTGGATTTGCCTGGTGGTTAAGATTTAAAATTTTAATTAAAAATGGTTTAGTTTTTCAAACGCAAGTAGCTTATCTAATACCTATCTTTGGAATATTATTTGGTGTATTAATTTTAAAAGAGCAAATAACATGGAAAGTTTTAGTTTCTCTTATAATAATCATGTCAAGCATCTATATAGTAAAAAAATATAATAAATAAATGCTAGAATTTGATTTAAAATTTTTTATTATTTTTTCTCTGATAAGTTTTTTTTCTACTTTACTGTTAACAAAATATTCCAAATTATTTTTTTTAGACTCTTTGATGGATAAAGATTTTTCAAAACCCCAAGCATTTCACCAAGAACCCACAATTAGAGCAGGTGGATTAGTAATTTTATTTTCATTTTACCTACTTATATTATTTTACCTTTTAGTATTTGATATATTTTTAAAAGACTATTTTTTAATTTCATTATTATTATTTTCTTTAGGTTTTATAGATGATTTAAAAATAAAGATTAATCCAAATATTCGTTTAATTTTTATGGTTAGTTTATTAGTTTTTTGTATAAATATTTTTTCAATTCAAATAACTAAAAGTGGTCTAGAATTTTTAGATTTATGGTTAGAAAATAATATTTTTCAAATATGTTTTGTATTACTATGTTTTTTATTTGTAGTTAATGGTGCTAATTTAATTGACGGTTTTAATGGGCTTTTGGCTATTCATTTTTTATTAATTAATTCAATTTTTCTTTTAATAAATTTAATTTATCAAAATGAAAATATTTCAATTATTTTATTTGTTCAGATTATAATTGTTACCTCATTTTTATTTTTTAATTTTCCAAAAGCGAAAATATTTTTAGGTGATAGTGGCTCTTACCTATTAGGATCTTTAATTGTTTTAAATACTATTAAAACTTATGAGTTAAATCCGCAGATTTCACCTTTTTTTTATGCCGGTGTACTTTTCTATTTATTCTATGAAGTTTTTTTTTCTTTTATACGAAAAGTAATATCAAAAAAATCTCCATTGCATCCGGATAATTTTCATTTGCATATGTTGCTTTATAGCTGGATTTCCAATTCAAAAAGAAAAGAAATTTCTAATTATTTAACTTCTATTCTCATTAATTTATCTTATCTATTTTTACAGGTTCCTCTTTTTTATTTTCAAAATAACGGATTCATTTCAAGATATTGGTTTTTTTCACTAATAATTCTTTATACGATAATATATTTTAGACTTTATAGTTTCTCTAAAAAGTAATTTGTTATATAAGCTGATCAACTTAAATAATGGGCAAGTGGCGGAATTGGTATACGCGCTAGTCTTAGGAACTAGTACTGTAAGGTTTAAGAGTTCGAGTCTCTTCTTGCCCACCAAGATATTGATATGAAAATAGAAGTGCAAAATAAAATAGGTTTAACCACAGTCTTATCAATAATTATTGATAAACAAACCATTCAAGCAAAGCTTGATGAAAAGTTATTACAACTTCAGTCAGAAGTTAGCCTTAAAGGTTTTAGACCAGGTAAGGTTCCAACGGCAGTAATTAAAGGTCAATTTGGAAAAGCTATATACGGAGAAGTTATTGATAAAATTTTACATGAAAGTTCAAATAAAGCTTTAGAAGAAAAAAAAATAAGAGTAGCAGGCCAACCCAAAATAGATTTAAAGACTTTCGGAGAAGGAAAAGATCTTAATTACACAATAGAAGTAGATTCATTACCCGAAGTAAATCTTGCGGCTTTTGATAAGTATACAGTAAATGAATATTTATTGAAAATTGAGAGTAAATTTATAGATGATAAAATTAAAGAGATAGCAAAAAATAATAAAACTTTTTCTGACAAAAATAATAAATCAGAAAAAGGTGATTTGGTAATATTTGATTATAGCGCTTCTGTTAACGGAGCAAAGTTTGAAGGAAGCGAAGGAAAAAATACAAGATTAGTAATTGGAGAAGATTTTTTTCTTAAAGGTTTCGATGAGAAATTATTTGGCCTTAATAAAAAAGATAAGAAAACTATAGAGGTAAACTTACCTGAAAACTATACAAATAAAGAACTCGCAAATAAAAAAGCTAAATTTGAATGTAAAATTATAAATATTCAAAAAGCAAATGAAACAATAATAGACGATGCTTTTGCAAAAAAAATGGGGGCAAAGGATCTTACAGATCTCAAGTCATTAATAGAAAAAGAAATATCTATGCAGTATAAACAGGCACTAGATTCAATTGCAAAAAAAGAAATTTTAGATCAAATAGAAAAACTGCACGAAATTGAATTACCTAAAAATCTTGTTGAGCAAGAAATTCATTTAATAACACATGGATTAAAAAAAGAGGAAATTGAGAAAAATAAAGCTAAAAATTTAAAAATTGCAGAATCACGAATTAAATTAGGTTTAATACTTAATGAATATGGAGTAAAAAATAATTTAAACTTGTCAGATGACGATGTTAAAGGAGAGATACAAAAACAAATTAAAGAGATGCCAGGACAAGAAAAATTAATTTTAGACTATTATCAAAAAAACCCGTCATCTGTTCAAAGTTTAAAAGGAACTCTATACGAAGAAAAAATTTTAAATTTATTTAAATCTAAAATAAATCTTAAAAAAAAAGATATTTCAATAACTGAAGCCGAAAAAATAATTTCTAATTTTAATAAATTATCTAAAGATTTAGTAGTCCATCACGATCATAATCAAGATCACGATCATAATCACGATAATAATCACGTTCAAGAGAAAGAAACTAAAGAGATTAAAGAAAGAAAAATTAGTAAATCTTCTACAAATATCAAAAATAAAAAAAAGTTAGTAAAAAGTAAACTTTAGTTATATAAATTTTGCCATGACCCGAATCGAAGAACATATGAATAATCTTATTCCAATGGTTGTTGAACAAACAAATAAAGGAGAGAGAGCTTATGATATTTATTCTAGACTATTAAAAGAAAGAATAGTTTTTTTAGTTGGTCCGGTTAACGATAGCGTTGCTTCTTTAGTTACTGCTCAGCTTTTATTTTTAGAGTCAGAAGACCCTAAGAAAGAAATATCTTTTTATATAAATAGCCCAGGCGGTTTAGTTACAGCTGGTTTAGGAATTTATGATACCATGCAATATATTAATTCACCAGTATCTACTTTATGTATAGGTCAAGCTTCATCAATGGGCTCATTTCTCTTAGCTGCGGGTGAAAAAGGAAAAAGATTTTCTCTTCCTAACTCAAGAATTATGGTGCATCAACCATCAGCTGGTTTTCAAGGTCAAGCAACTGATATTCAAATTCATGCAAAAGAGATTTTATCATTAAAAGAGAGATTAAATAAATTATATGCAAAACATACCGGCAAATCAGTTGAAGAAATTTCTCATGCGCTGGAAAGAGATAACTTTATGACAGCAGAGGAAGCTAAAAAATTTGGCTTAATAGACTCTGTAGTAGAAAAAAGAAAATAATACACAACATCTAGTCTGTAATTCAACTTATACTTGCTAACAAGATTCACCTAATTTACAAATAGTTTATTGATTCGTTATGTCAGAAAAAAATAACAAAAATATTCTTTACTGTTCTTTTTGCGGTAAAAGCCAGCACGAAGTTAGAAAACTTATTGCAGGTCCAACTGTATTTATTTGCGATGAATGCGTTGAGCTTTGTATGGATATCATTAAAGAAGAAAACAAGAGTTTACTTATTAAACATCAAGATGGAGTTCCTAAGCCAAAAGAGATTTGTGCAGTTTTAAATGATTATGTTATAGGTCAAAAATTTGCAAAAGAAGTTTTATCTGTTGCTGTTCACAATCATTATAAGAGATTAAGCCATGACAGTAAAAATGATAAAGAAGTTGAACTTTCTAAATCAAATATTTTATTAGTTGGACCAACGGGTTGCGGAAAGACTCTTTTAGCACAGACTTTAGCAAGAATTTTAGACGTTCCATTTACCATGGCTGACGCAACAACATTAACAGAAGCTGGTTATGTTGGAGAAGATGTAGAAAATATTATTTTAAAATTATTACAAGCTGCAGATTATAACGTTGAGAAAGCACAAAGAGGAATAGTTTATATAGACGAAGTAGATAAAATTAGCAGAAAATCTGAGAATCCTTCTATCACCAGAGATGTATCTGGTGAAGGTGTTCAACAAGCTCTTTTGAAAATTATGGAAGGAACTGTTGCTAGTGTGCCTCCTCAAGGCGGGAGAAAACACCCTCAACAAGAATTCTTGCAAGTTGATACAACAAATATACTTTTTATATGTGGAGGGGCTTTCGCGGGGTTAGAGAAAATAATTGATATGAGAGGTAAAGGAACCTCTATAGGTTTTGGTGCAAAAGTTAAAAGCAATGAAGATAAAAAATTGTCTGAAACTTTAAAGAATTTAGAGCCTGAAGATCTAATTAAATATGGCTTAATTCCAGAATTTATAGGAAGAATGCCTATTGTTGCTACTTTAGATGAGTTAGACGAAAAATCTTTAATAAAGATATTAAAAGAGCCAAAAAATGCTTTAACAAAACAATATCAAAAATTATTTGAGTTTGAGAATGTCGCATTAGAATTCAACGAAGATGCTTTAACTGAAATAGCAAAAAAAGCTATTAATAAAAAAACAGGAGCTAGAGGTTTAAGATCTATTCTAGAAAGCATTTTGTTAAAAACAATGTATGACCTTCCTGATATGGAAAATGTTTTAAAAGTTACCGTTGATAAATCAGCAGTTGTAGGTGATACAGAACCTATTGTCACATATAGCAAGAAACAATCAACATTTGTAGCTTAATTAAAAAATTTCATACTTGATATTGTAATATTAATTACCATATAAATAATTTATGGGTATAATTAATTCAAAACCTTTGTTGCCACTAAGAGATATTGTTGTCTTTCCATCAATGGTAGTTCCACTTTTTGTAGGAAGAGAAAAATCAATTAAAGCCCTTCAAGAAGTGATGAAAACAGACAAATTAATTGTGTTAGTATCTCAAAAAAATTCAGAAATTGATGAACCAGAAAATAAAGATATTTATGGTTATGGATGTTTAAGTAAAGTTTTACAATTGCTAAAATTACCAGATGGAACAATTAAAGTTTTAGTTGAGGGTCAAAAAAGGGTAAAAATTCATGAAATAATAAAAGATGACTCAAATTTTTTAAGCTGCAACATTGAAATTATTGAAGATACGAATATAACAAAAGAATCAGAGCTTTTTGCATTGAGTCTAGTCAAAAAGTTTGAAAAATTTTTAATCTTAAATAAAAGAGATCTTTCAGATTCTATTAACAATATAAAAAAACTAAAAGAAACAAGTCAGATAGCAGATAATATCGCTTCAAATTTAAATTTACAAATATTTCAGAAACAAGAATTGCTTGAACTTTTTGATTTAGGAAAAAGATTAGAAAAAATTAACGAATTAGTAGAGAAAGAAATAAGTGTTATTTCTGTAGAAAAGAAAATTAGAGGCAGAGTTAAAAATCAAATGGAAAAAACTCAAAGAGAATATTATTTAAATGAGCAATTAAAAGCCATTCAAAAAGAATTAGGTGAAATCGATGAAGGTAAAGATGAAATAGCTGGAATAAATAAAGCTATTCTTAAAGCCAAAATGCCGAAATTAATTGAAGAAAAGTGCATGGCAGAGTTAAAAAAACTTAAAACAATGAGCCCTATGTCTGCTGAGGCAACAGTAGTTAGAAATTATTTAGATTGGATGACAGAATTACCATGGTCTATTAAAAGCAAAATTAACAATGATTTAAAAAGTGCTCAGCAAATTTTAGATGAAGATCATTTTGGATTAGAGAAAGTTAAAGAAAGAATTATTGAATTTTTAGCCGTTCAAAAGAGAATTCAAAAATTAAAAGGTCCTATACTTTGTTTAGTCGGACCTCCTGGAGTTGGTAAAACTTCTTTAGGAAAATCTATAGCAAAAGCCACAGGAAGAAAGTTTATTAGATTTTCCTTAGGAGGCATCAGAGACGAAGCTGAAATAAGAGGCCACAGAAGAACTTATATTGGTTCTCTGCCAGGCAAAATTATTCAAATGATGAAAAAAGCTGGAACTAAAAATCCATTATTTTTATTGGATGAAATAGATAAAGTAGGGAATGATTATAGAGGAGACCCATCATCTGCTTTGCTTGAAGCTTTAGATCCAGAACAAAATAAAGAGTTTAACGATCACTATTTAGAAGTAGATTATGATCTTTCAGATGTAATGTTTGTAACCACAGCGAACACTTTAAATATTTTACCGCCACTACTTGATCGACTGGAGGTCATTAGAATTCCTGGATATACCGAAGATGAAAAAGTTAACATCTCTCAGAAATACTTAATTCCAAAGCAAAGTGAAAATAATGGTTTAAAAAACGATGAATGGAAAATCGATGAAAATATTAATAGAAAAATTATAAGACATTATACAAGAGAATCTGGAGTTAGAAATTTAGAGAGAGAATTGTCAAAAATTGCTAGAAAAATTGTTAAAAAAACTGATAGTGATGAAAAAGTCAACAATCCTTTAATAGAGTCAGATCTTGCAAACTATTTAGGAATAGAAAAATTTAATTATGGTGAAATTGAAGAAAATAATTTAATAGGCGTTGTTACGGGTTTAGCGTGGACCGAAAGTGGAGGTGAAATTTTAAAAATTGAAACCGTCATCATGCCAGGTAAAGGAAAAATGGAAATTACAGGCAAGTTAGGTGATGTAATGCAAGAATCTGTTAAAGCTGCAAAATCGTATATTAGATCTAAATCATTAGATTACGGAATTATTCCGCCAATTTTTGATAAAAAAGATTTTCATATTCATGTTCCTGAAGGCGCCACACCAAAAGACGGCCCTTCAGCAGGTGTTGGAATGGTTACATCTATAATCTCTGCAATTACTGAGATACCAGTTGATAGAAATGTAGCTATGACAGGTGAAATTACTTTAAGAGGCGTTGTTTTGCCAATAGGTGGCTTAAAAGAAAAATTGCTTGCAGCTCACAGAGCTGGAATTAAAAAAATTTTGATACCAATAGATAATAAAAAAGACTTAGTTGAAATACCTGATGTCATTAAACAGAGCATAGAAATTGTTTGTGTTAAAAATGTTGACGAAGTTTTAAAACATGCATTAACAAAGGAACTAAAAAGAGTTGAATGGGTTGAAGTTGAACAAATTTCAAAACAAAAAGATTTAACATCAACTCCTAGCACCCACTAAAATTAAGTACTGAAGTTAATCAAGCCACTCGATATAATTGTTTAAATTTTCATTTATATGTTCTGGTAATTCAGACATAGGCATCTTTTCTAATTTGATTTTTTCTCCCCATTTATCTCTATTTTCCTTCCCAAGCGAATGATCATACATAATTTTTTTATCAGATATCATTTTTTTTAATTGTTTTATACATAAGCCACTTTGTTCAAATTCATAATGATGAGCAAAATTTGAGAGTTTATATTCTAGATTTTCAGCAGTTCTAATACATGTAAAATGCCATCCACCGTTTAAAACAAAAAAAATATCAGTATATTTTTTTTTGTTGAAAATTAAATCTAATCTAAATTTTGAGTATTTTTTTGATTTTATATTTCTCAGCCATTGAGGTGAAATTAGATTTTTTTTTCTACATGCTTTTGTACCATACCAATCTAATTTTGGATGATATAAATTAAATTTATAATAAAACATTTTTTGTTTAAACTGAATTATTTTATTTTTTATTTTATTGAAATTAATATTCTTTAAATTAGGAATTTCATCTAAGTCACTGACTATTACAATATCGTTATCTTCTGCTTCTATAATCCCATCATAGAGTCTATTTCTTTGATAATTATCTCTTGCATAACCATTTAGAATTAATTTTTGTCCTTTTTTTTCTAAATCATCATTTTTAGTAATTTTTAAGATATTCGGTGGTTGATTATTTACAATAATATATTTAATTTTATCTTTAAATTTTTTAAAGTTATTTATATTAAAATTTAGTTTCTTTGGACTACCATTATGAGTATAAGTAGCCTCAGAAATTACAAATTTAGATACATAATTATTTAGTATATTAAGTCTAAGATCCAAAAGCAGATCTTCGTCAAAGTACATAAAACAGTCATAAATAACCATATACTTTGAAATATTATAAAAAATCTATTAAGTAAATTTATATTTAAAAATGAAAAAAAAAATCATTATAACCGGAGGCCTAGGTTACATAGGAACCGAATTATGTAAGCTATATTCAGGCGTTAGTTGGAACAATCAAATAATTATAATTGATAATCGATTCATATCTGAAAGAGTTAATCAAATTAGAAACTGGAATATGCAGTTTGTACATGGTGATATTTTAGATAAAGAGTTGATAAAAAAATATTGCAAAGATGCAGATGTTGTTCATCATCTTGCTGGGATAACAGATGTGCCGAGAACTAAATCCGAAAGCAGTGTTGAAAAAGACAAAAAAATTAAATTAGTAGCGGAAGAAGGTACACAAAATATACTTGATGCTATTAGTGATAAATGTAAAATAATTTTTCCTTCAACACATGTAGTTTATGAAGGAATTGAAAAAATAGAAAAAAATATAATTGAAGATAAAGAATTAAAACCTGTACTTTCTTATTCTTTTTCTAAAGCAGCAAATGAAAAACAGTTAAAAAATTCTGGAAAAAATTATATAATATTAAGATTGGGCTCAGTTTATGGTTACTCAACTGATACTACTAGAATCGATATAATGCCTAATTTATTTTCTAAAATAGCTTCTCAAGATGGCACTATTAAACTTTTTGCAGGCGGAAGGCAGATTAAAAGTTTAGTTCCATTAATTGATGTTGCTAGATGCTTTAAGAGCATGGAAGAGAAAAATGATATTTCATCAGAAATTTTTAATTTAACAAAAGACACAGTAACAGTGAAAGAAGTTGCTGAGATATGTAAAAAATATAACCCAAGAGTTATTTTAATAGAAACAAATGATGAAGTTCCTAATTTAGGTTTTTCATTATCTAATAAAAAAATATTAAGTACAGGCTTTAAGTTTCTATACGGGTTAGACGAAAGCATTAAAGATATGATTTCTAAGTGGTCTAGGCAAAACTTATTAAAAGATTTAGAACATGTAAGAGACGGAGAGAATGAATATATCGATTCAAGAGGAAAAATTAGCAATCATGAATTAACCGAGCCAATTAATTTAATAGGTTTAATAGATTCTAAAAAAGGAACAATTAGAGCAAATCATTATCACCCACAGCAAGAGCAAAAATGTTTATTTACTAAAGGTCAAATAATAGAAATATTTCAAGATATCCTTAATCCAAACTCTCCTAAAATTACCCAAGTGGTAAACGAAGGACAATTGTCCATTATAAAACCAAATGTAGCACACACAATGGTTTTTACCAAAGACACAACTTTTTTAAATTTAGTGAGGGGTGAAAGAGAACATAATAATTATGGAATTACACATACTATTAAACATGTTTTTGTAGACGAGAAAGAAAGAGATTTATTATTAAGCTGTTATAAATTCGAATGTCGATCTTGTGGTAACTTAAACTTAAAGAGAATTGTCTCTTTGGGCTACCAACCTTTAGCAAATAATCTATTAAATAAAAAAGATGAAAAACATGAATTGTATCCTCTTGAAGTAAATTATTGTGCAAAATGCCATAATTGCCAATTATCAGTTGCTGTCGATCCAAGAAAAATGTTTTCTAATTATTTGTATACTTCTTCTACATCTTTATCTTTTAGAAATCATTTTATTGAGTCTGCTAAAAATTATATTAAGCAATTAAATTTAAAAAAAAATAAATCTTACATAATTGATATTGGTAGTAATGATGGTATTGCGTTAAAACCCTTTAAAGACCAAGGATTTAAAAAAATATTAGGTATAGAACCTGCTAAAAATTTAGCAAAACTTGCAAACAAAAATAATATTAAAACTTTTAATGGTTTTCTAGAAAGTAAAAATTTAAAAAAAATAAAAAAAAATGCAGATTTAATTTTAGCCTCAAACGTATTTGCACATTCTGATAAATTAAAAGAAATGGCTGAGTGTATGTTTAAGTTATTGAACAAAAACGGCACTATAATAATAGAAGTGCAATATTTGCTAAATACTCTTCAAGACCTAAGTTTTGATAATATTTATCATGAACATTATAATTATTGGTCATTAACTTCTTTATGTAATTTTTTTAATCAATTTAATTCTACAATTTATAAAGCAGAAAGAATTAATACTCACGGAGGTTCTATAAGAATTTATATAAAAAAAGGTAAAAAAATAAAAATAGAAAATAGTATTAAAGCTTTACTAGAGGAAGAAGAAAATTTTGGAATTAAAAAATATAAAACTTACCAAGAATTTGGAAAAAAAATAAATAAATTAAAAGCAAATGTAATAAAAAATATTAACGAATTAAAAAAAAATAATAAGAAAATAATTGGATTTGGAGCACCAGCTAAAGCAACAACTGCTCTTAATTTTTTTGGGATATCTGACCAAATTGATTTTATTATCGAAGATAATAAATTTAAACATAATAAATTTATTCCTGGAGTATTAATTCCAATAAAAAATAAAAAAACTTTAAAAGAAAAGAATGCTTTAATTTTAGTATTAGCTTGGAATTTTTTTAATGAAATTAAAAAAAACAACTCAGATTTAAGTAGTCAGTTCGTAAATATTAAAGATCTAGAAAATTAGTTTATCAGATTAAAAATTGCTACTTTTATAATCTCAATAACTTCATACAAAAAATTAATATACGTTTCTGTAAACGGATAACTTAAAATCACGAAGTCTTTTGTCATATTTAAAATACCAAAAAAAGCAGTTACAAAAACAACTGTAGTAATCAAGTAACTAAAAAAAATAGATCCAAAGAAATATTTTTCACTTTTTTTTATTTTTTTATCGTCGTCTGAATGTTTAATTTTTAAACCATATTTTCTATTTAAATATTCTTCCGAATATATTTGTATTTCTCTTTTTTTGTTTTTAATTAAGGTTTTTGTTTTATTTATTTTAGGAGGTACGTTAATTTTTGCAGGTTTTGTTTTTGGAATCTCTATTGATGTTTCAGTTTTCTTTATAAGATTTATAGGTTCTTGTTTAAATGGAAATTGAGTCCATTTCTCTCCGCACGTTCCACATTGTAGTAACCTTCCAGAATCTGTTATTGCAGAGTCAGGCACATTAAATTTTTTTTGCCACATATGCAAGTGACCAACATATATTACCTTTTATAAAAAGTTTGGATAAATAGCAAATATCTCTT
>SXGQ01575901.1_pt1 | contig 25678 bp, 17 predicted proteins | sample 3178371 | NCBI WGS metagenome assembly SXGQ01 (sample SAMN11356859, study PRJNA531348) | freshwater metagenome | isolation source: freshwater sample F1-20 | place: China: Fuxian Lake, Yuxi | collected 2017-12-25 | reverse complement strand
GGCTGCTGCTCGCGCCGCGCGATTACCTGAGCACATTCATGAAGCTCGGAACAATTCTCGCGCTCGCTTTGGGCACGCTCTTTATCCTGCCCGAGCTTCACATGCCCGCGCTGAGCAAGTTCGTGGACGGCACCGGATTTGTTGTTCCCGGGAAGCTCTTCCCGTTCTGCTTCATCACCATCGCGTGCGGCGCAATCAGCGGCTTCCACACGCTCATCGCGAGCGGAATCACCCCGAAGATTATCACCCGCGAAAGCCACGCACGCTCGGTAGGCTACGGCGCGATGTGTCTGGAATCGCTCGTCGCGCTGATGGCCCTCATCGCCGCCTGCACGCTGCCGCCGGGTGAATACCTCGCCATCAACAGCGCCGGCACTCCCGAGGCCACGATCGCAAAAGTAAATAACAGCGGCTTCACGGCGCTGGTCCCCGATGGTCAGGGCGGCTGGAAGAAAGAGCAGGTCGCCGTGACGAAGGAGGAGATGGAGAAACTCGCCGCGACCATGGGCGAGAAATCCCTCTTCGGCCGCACCGGTGGCGCGCCGACTTTCGCCGTCGGGATGGCGAACCTGTTCGGGAAGTTCACGGGAGGCAGGTGGACCGACCTCTGGTACCATTTCGCGCTGATGTTCGAGGCACTCTTCATCCTCACAACGCTCGACGCCGGAACCCGCGTGGGCCGTTATCTTTTGCAGGATGCGCTCGGTGGCGTAATTCCGAGGTTCGGCGACACAAAAAACATGACGGCCGGCGTAGTCGCCAGCGCGCTCATCGTCGCAGCATGGGGCTTTTTCCTCATCGCCGGCGTGCGAGACCCCGATGGCGGCGTGAAGGCGCTGTGGCCGATCTTTGGAATCGCAAACCAGCTTCTCGCCAGCATCGCGCTATGTCTTGGAACGACGATTCTCTTGAAAATGGGCATCAAGCGCCACAGTCCGCGCATCGCTCTCGTTACGCTGCTCCCGCTCTGCTGGCTGCTCACCGTCACGATGACTGCGGGGCTCCAAAAGATATTCCACGAAGAAACCGACCCGAAAAAGCAGCGACTCGGATTCATCCAGATGGCGCGTGAGGCGGAGGAGAAAATGCCCGCGCTGGAAAAGGCGCTGGCCGATGCTCAGGGACCCGAGGCGATCGCCGCTGCGAAGCTCGCGTTTAAAAAGAACAAGACCGCTCACTTCAATAACCATCTCGATTCCATCGTGACCGGCATCTTCCTCGCGTTTGTCGCCGCGATTGTGAGCATGAGCGCGTGGGAATGGTTGCGCCTGCTGCGCGGAACCCGCAAGCCCGACCTCGCGGAAACCGAGCCGGTTTTGCTCCCGCTCGATGCCGTCGGAAAGCCGCCCGGTCACGCGCTCGGAGCCATCGCGCTTGGAGCCATGTTGCTCAAGGAAGTCAGCGGTGAAGCTGCGATTGATCGCGAGCGCGCCGCGCAGGCCTGCGAGTGTGCGAAGGATCCCGCGAAAGCGCGTCGCAACGCATTCCTCAGCGCCACGGAGCGTCAGTTCCGCACCCCGAATCGCTGCTGCTAATCGGGACATTTTCCACCAACTCCCTTGGACGTTTGGCTCCGTGCTGCTACATGGGCGGCGTGACGAAGGCAGACGACATTCTTTTTCCAAAACAACCATCGGCAGCGCTCCGGCGGTTTGCCTCGCTGCTTGAGCCGAAGACTGACGCGGAACTCGAGGCGATGGCGCGCGATTCGGCGCTGCTGACGCGCCGGAATTTCGGACGCGCGATGCGCCTGTTTGCGCCGCTTTATCTCAGCAACGAATGCATCAACAACTGCGCCTATTGCGGCTTCTCGCGGGATAACGCGATCCTTCGCGTGACGTTGGAAGTCGCGGGTGTGGTCAAGGAAGCGCGGCACCTTGCGATGGAGGGATTTCGCAACGTGTTGCTCGTGGCCGGCGAGCATCCGAAATTTGTCAGCAACGGATACATCGAAGCCTGCGTGCGTGCGCTGGTTCCCGAGATTCCGAGCATTTCGCTGGAGGTCGCGCCGATGGAGGCCGCCGACTACGCGCCGCTCGTGCGGGCAGGCGCGGAGGGGCTCGTCGTTTATCAGGAAACCTACGATCGCGAGACTTACGCACGGATGCACACGGCGGGGCCGAAGCGGAATTTCGATTGGCGGCTCGCGTGTCCGGAACGCGCCTACGAGGCGGGCTTTCGTCGCATCGGAGTCGGCGCGCTTTTTGGTCTCGCACCGTGGCGTGGCGAGGCGCTCGCGCTCGCGGCGCATCTCGATCATCTGCTTCGCACCTGCTGGAAGGCGCAGTTCACCGTGTCGCTACCGCGGCTGCGTCCGTGCGCGGGGCAGTTCCGTCCCGACCATCCGCTTCCCGATCGCGAGCTCGTGCAACTCATCTGCGCGCTGCGGCTCGCGTTCCCGCATGTGGGAATCGTCCTCAGCACCCGCGAGCCCGCGCCATTGCGCGACGCGCTTCTGCCGCTCGGAATCACGATGATGAGCGCCGGCAGTCACACCGAGCCCGGCGGCTACACGGGCGAGGGACGCGAGGATGTGCATCTCACCGTGCGCGGTCGCCGTGTGGAGACGGAGCAGACGGGCCAGGCCACCGAGCAGTTTCAAATCGCCGACGAACGCAGCGCTGCGGCGATCGCGAGTCTCCTGCAAACGCGCGGCTTCGAGCCGGTGTGGAAGGACTGGGACCAGGCGATTCTCGCGCAATGAAATCGATTGTCCTGAACGGCCAGTCGCGCAGTACGGGCGCGGAAACCATCGCCGCGCTGGTCGCGGAGCTGGGCTTTGCAAAGGGAACGGTGCTGGTGGAGCTCAACGGCACCGCGCTGCGCCACGAGGAGTGGAACGGTCCGCTGCGCGAGGGTGACGTCGTGGAACTCCTGCGCATTGTCGCGGGCGGATAAAATCGGGGCGAGAATCCTTCCCATCGGCGCGCTGAAATGCTTAGGCTCGTGGCGCATGATTCTCGAGAAATTCACCATCGGCGTAGGCGACCGTTTCGCTCATCAGGCAAAGGCTCAGTTGCAGGCATGCATGCTTGTTTCGAAAGACGGTGCTGACGTGGTTCCGGTCTGGAACAAATCCAACCGCGAGCACTCTTTCATCGGCAGTGAACCTGCATCCGTCCTCGCTGCGGCGAAGGCTGCGGTGGAGTCGCTCGGCTGGAAGCGCGGCTGGCATGTTGATGCCGATCACATCCGGCTGGAGACAGTGGAGCGCTTTCTCGATGCGTCCGATTTCTTCACCATCGATGTCGCCGACAGCATCGCGCAGCCGCCAGCGGATGGCGATGTGGAGCTGTTTCTCACGCGGCATCCGGAATTGATCGGGACGGTGACGGTTCCCGGAATCATCGCGCCGTTTACGACGACGAGGGAGGACATCGCCCGCGTGGCGACGAAGTATCTGCGCGCCGTGCAGGACGCAGGAAAGATCTATCGCCACATCGCGGCGAAGAAGGGCGGCGAGGACAAGTTCATCGCCGAGGTTTCCATGGACGAGACGGACTCGCCGCAGACGCCGCCGGAGTTGCTCGTCATTCTCGCCGCGCTGGCCGACGAGGGAGTGAAGGCGCAGACCATCGCGCCGAAGTTCACCGGGCGTTTTAACAAAGGCTTCGATTATGTCGGTGACCTCGCGCAGTTTGAGAAGGAGTTCAACGACGACCTCGCCGTGATTGCCCACGCCATCGTGAAGTATGGCCTTCCTGCGAACCTCAAACTCAGCGTCCACAGCGGATCGGACAAGTATTCGCTATATCCGATCATTCGGCGCGCGCTGGCGCGGACAGGCGCGGGCGTGCATTTGAAAACAGCCGGCACCACATGGCTGGAGGAGGTCATCGGACTCTCGGAAGCAGGCGGCGACGGTCTCGCGTTGATGAAGGAAATCTACGCCTACGCTCTCGAGCACGTGGATGAACTCTGCGCGCCTTACGCCTCGGTCATCGATATCGACCGCGCAAAACTTCCGTCCGCGGAAGTCGTGAACGCATGGTCCGGGGCACAACTCGCCAACGCCGTGCGGCACATCCCCGGGCACCCGGAGTTCAACGCGAACATCCGCCAGTTGCTCCACGTTTCCTTCAAGCTCGCTGCCAAAGCCGGCGCGCGATACACCGATTTGCTCAAGGCGAACGAGGACATCGTCGCCCGCAACGTCATCGCGAACCTCTACGAGCGCCACCTCCGCCCGTTGTTTGTGGGATGATCTGGCAGACGCGGAATCGCACGTTCGACTTCACCCGGCGCGGAGCGGTCATGGGCATCCTAAATGTCACGCCCGACTCCTTCAGCGACGGCGGACGCTGGTCGGACGTCGATGCCGCCGTCGCGCAGGCCGAACGCATGATCGCCGAGCGCGCGGAGATCATCGACATCGGCGGTGAAAGCACGCGTCCGGGTGCGGCTCCCGTTTCGGAATCCGAGGAAATGCGGCGCGTCATTCCCGTCATCGAGCGGCTGGCTGCGCTCGGGGGAGGCTTCGCCGTCTCGGTGGATACCATGAAGCCCGCCGTTGCCCGCGAGGCTTGCAGGGCCGGCGCTTCCATCATCAACGACGTCGGCGGCCTGCGCGATGACGCCATGATCGCCGCCGCCGCGGAAACCGGCGCGGGCGTTGTCATCATGCACATGCAGGGCACACCCGGCACCATGCAGACCGCACCGAATTACGAAAATGTCTCGCGCGAGGTCCGTGATTTCTTTTGCAACGCCATCAGCCGCGCAGTAAACGGCGGCGTGCCCGAAACGCGAATAGTTCTCGATCCCGGAATCGGATTTGGGAAGACGGTGGAGCACAATCTGGAACTACTCCGCCGTCTGCCCGGGAACATCGTCCCTTCATCGCAGGCCCCGCGGCCCGTGCTGCTCGGTGTCTCGCGCAAAAGCTTCATCGGAAAAATCCTCGGCTCCCCGCGAATTGAGGACCGCGAGTGGCCAACTGTCGCGCTCACTTCCTACGGGCGGGAAAAAGGCGTGCGCATCTTCCGCGTGCATGACGTGAAACCCAATGTGGAGGCGCTTCGGATGACCGAAGCGATTCTCGCATGCTGATCGGCAGCATCGGCGAAATGTTCCGCGCCTACTGGAAGGATGTCCTCGAAATCCTAATCCTCAGCGTTGGCATCTACTACGCATACCTCGGCATTCGCGGCACGCGCGGAGCACGCGTCCTCACCGGCCTCGTCTCGCTTGTCCTAGGTTTATCGCTGCTCTCAAAGCTCGTAGGCCTTGCCGTCATCGGCTGGCTCATCAACAGCCTCTCCGCCGTCCTCATCATCGCCCTCGTTGTCATCTTCCAGCCGGAGCTCCGCCGCCTTCTGGCCGAACTCGGCAGCCACCGACTCTTTAATACCACGCAGCAAACCTCGGAGACCGTCGAGGTTCTCGCCTCCACTCTCGTCGAACTTTCCAGCCGCCACCTCGGCGCCCTCATCGCCGTCGAGCGCGGCACGGACATCGGTGCCCACATTGAAAGCGGCGTCGAACTCGATTCCCTCATCTCAAAAGAACTCCTCGTCACCATCTTTCACCCCAAAACTCCGCTACACGACGGCGGCGTCGTCATCCGCAATGACCGCATCGCCTCCGCTGCGTGCATCTTCCCGGTGAGCCAGCGACAGGATATCGACCGCAACCTTGGCCTCCGCCACCGCGCCGCCATTGGCCTCAGCGAGGAAGGCGATCCCCTTATCCTTCTAGTTAGCGAAGAAACCGGTCGCATCTCCCTCTGCCTGCGCGGAAAACTCGAGCGCGACTTCACGCCCGAGAGCCTTCGCAAGCGCCTCACCGAACTCCTCGTCAACGACAAGCCCGCCGAGCCCCAAACCGCCGCAGCCTCCCCGGCGAACCACTAAAACGCCGTCTGGCCGGAGTTGCTTGCCCTCGTGCAGTCTTGACGAAAGTGCCGTGAACCCTAGGCTCGCCGCCCTTTTAACCAACTGAATTACGACCATTTTCCGATGAATACTTCCGCTTTACTCCGTGCCGCCAATGAAGCCCGTGGACTTGCCATGGATGCCATCCACGCCTGCTCCTCGGGGCATCTCGGCCTGCCGCTCGGGTGCGCGGAGATCGGTGCTGTGTTGTTTGGTGAGGCGCTTTCCCACAATCCGGCGGACGCGAAGTGGCTGAATCGCGACCGGTTCATTTTGAGCGCGGGTCACGGTTCGATGTTTCTTTATAGCTGGCTGCATCTGAGCGGCTATGCGTCGGTGGACCATGAGCAGGTGAAGAAGTTTCGCGTGCTCGGATCACACACGCCGGGGCATCCGGAGTTCCACGAGACGGCAGGCGTGGAAGCGACTACCGGTCCGCTGGGTCAGGGCATCAGCAACGCGGTGGGCTACGCGGTTTCGCAGAAGATGGCGGCGGCGAAGTTCAACACTGCGGCGCATACGATTTTCAACAACCACATCGTGTGTCTCGCGGGCGACGGGTGCATGCAGGAGGGCGTGGCGATGGAGGCGGCTGCGTTTGCGGGGCACTTCAAGCTGGATAATTTGATCCTCATTTATGACGCGAACGATGTGACGCTGGACGCGATGGCGGCGGCGTCGCAATCCGAGGACGCGGCGAAGCGTTTTGAATCGATCGGGTGGGGCGTGCAGACGGTCGACGGGCACGATGTGGCGGCGGTTCTCGCGGCCTACGAGAAGGCAAAGACGGCGACTGGGAAGCCGCAGCTCATCATCGCGAGAACGCTGATTGGCAAAGGAATCCCGGAGGTTGCCGGAACGGCGAAGGCGCACGGCGAGGGCGGCGCGAAGTTCATCGACGCAGCGCGCAAGGGCCTCGGTCTGCCGGAGGAGCATTTCTTTGTGAGCGCGGAGACGCGTGCGTATTTCGCAGATCACGCCGCGAAGCTCGCGAAGAAGTATGATGCATGGAAGTCGGTCTTCGCAGCGTGGCAGCAGGCGAATCCTGAGCTCGCAGCGCAGCTCGCATCGGCAGTGAAGGGCGAGGTGCCGGCGGATTTGCTCGCGAAGATCCCGGCGTTTGCCGCGGATTCGAAAATCGCGACGCGCAAGGCGGGCAGCGACGTGCTTCAGCCAATCGCCGACGCGGTGCCAAATCTTATTGGCGGCAGCGCGGACCTTTACGGCTCAACATTGAACTACATCAATTCGAGCAAGGATTTCACCGCGGAGAACGGCACGGGTCGGAACATCCGGTTCGGCATCCGGGAGCACGGAATGGCGGGTATCATGAACGGCATCGCATACGACGGAATCTTCCGCGCGAGCGGCGCGACGTTCCTCGTATTCGCAGACTACTGCCGCGCGAGCATCCGCCTCGCCGCGCTGAGCGGGTTGAACCCGATTTATATCTTTACGCACGACAGCGTGGGCGTGGGTGAAGACGGCCCGACACACCAGCCGGTGGAAACCGTGAGCGGCCTGCGCGTGATCCCGAATCTCGACGTCATCCGCCCTGCAGACCCTGAGGAAACCGCGGGCGCGTTCGTCGCTGCCGTGCAACGCACGAACGGACCGACGCTCCTCGCGCTGTCGCGTCAGGCCGTGCCGATGCTGAACGAAGCAAGTGTGCAGACCCGCCGCGAAGGTGTGGCGAAGGGCGCGTACATCCTCGTGAAGGAGACCGGTGCGCTGAAGACGATCCTGCTTTCCGCCGGAAGCGAGGTGCAGCATGCAGTCGCGGCTGCCAAGCAGCTCGGTGAAGGTGTCCGCGTCGTGAGCGTGCCGTCGTTTTGCCGCTTCGACCAGCAGCCAGCCGCATATCGCGAGGAAGTGCTGCCTTCTTCCTGCCGCCGCCGCGTGGCAATCGAGGCCGGCGTCTCGGGATTGTGGTGGAAATACGTCGGACTCGACGGACGGGTCGTCGCGATCGACCGCTTCGGTCTCAGCGCGCCCGGCAACAAAGTGATGGAAGTCCTTGGCATCACCGCGCAGGCCGTGGTGGACGCGGCGAAGTCGCTCGCGTAGGCGGTCGGCGTTTTGCGGGATTTGCGGTTGTGCATCGGAGGGGGAGCCTGTAGCGAAGGAACCTCAACCGTTGCCCAACCCATGAGCCATTCCTTCTTTTCGCCCGGACGTTTCTTTCCTGTATTCCTCGCATTCCTGACGGCGTGCATGTCTGCGTTCGCGCAGACTCCGCCGGTTCGGATTCTGCCGCTGGGTGACTCGATCACATTCGGCTCAGGCGGCACCGTGAATCTCGGCGGTTACCGCTCGAAGCTGTATTCGACGCTCACAGCCGCGGGCTACAACGTCGATTACATCGGCTCGCTCACGACGAATAGTTCGGGAATTCCTGACCAGGATCATGAAGGACACGGCGGATGGCGGATCGATCAGATTGATGCGAATATCTCCGCGTGGTTTCGCTCATTTGCCGACCCGGATGTCATCCTGTTGCACATCGGAACGAATGATTTCGGCCAGGGCGTGGACACGCCGAATGCAATCAACCGCATTGATGCGCTGATTCTGAAAATGGCGACGCTGCGCCCGTATGCGCACATCATCGTGACGAACCTGATGGAGCGCGGTGAGCCTGCGAATACGGCCATTCAGGCGGAGTTCAACCCGTTCATCCAGGCGCGTGTGAATGCACACGCGGCCGCGGGAAGACGTGTGTATTTTCTCGATATGCGCTCGGCTGTCCCGCTCTCCGACATGCCGGACAGTCTGCACCCGAACCAAACCGGCTACGACAAAATGGCCGACGCATGGCTTCCTGCGATTCAGGCGGTGATCAGCCCAGTTGGTGATTCGTTTGCTCCCGGAATCTCGCGTGCGCTGGGGAACATCGACCTCACGCGGGTGGCGGTGACATTCAGCAAGCCAATCTCGGATGCCTCGGCCGTTCCCGGGAATTTCGCCATCGGGGGGCTTTCGGTTTCGGCGGTTTCATTGGATGCGAGCAAGCGGATGGTGACGCTGACTACTTCGCCACAGACGCGCGGGGTGAGTTACACCATCACGGTGAACGGTGTGGTGGATCGCACCGCGGGCGCAAATCCGCTGCCGGCGAACAGCACGGTCTCGTTCATGGGTGCCACACAGCGTGGGTATTTGAACAACGTCCCCGAATCCTCCGGATACACGCTCGTGCAGTCGCTCGATGTTTCGGCTCTCGCAAACTACGGTGCGGCCGCGGTGCCGTATTCCATCGACAACCGTGCGTACGTCGGGCCGTTTGATCGCGTTGCGTATTACATCGAATTGCGCAATCCGACCGGAGACTTGCAGTACTTGTGGGCATCGATGAACGCTTTTACGTCCGACGTGAACAAGCTCGGGGTGCCGACAGCGGCAAGCGGCGCAGTCTTTCAGCAGGCGGTAACGGGATTGAACGTGGTTTCGAACGTCGCGGGCATCACCACTGGGAGCGGGCTCGCGGGTAATCTGGAATTCTGGCCCACGAACTACAATGCGTTGAATGATGCGGCAGTTTCCGGTGCGAGCGACACGCTCTTCGATTTTGGCGATACCGCGACGCCTGGCAGCTACGGCTCCATGCAGCTTCATAACGCAGCAGCGGGACAGACGCTGTTTGCCTTCAATAACTGGGGCGGCACCGCGACGGCGACGAATGTCGATCTGGGAATTGGCAATGGAACCGGAGCGAACCCCGACTGGACCTTTGCGAACAATGGCGACACTTACGAGATCAAGACGATTCAGGTGCTTGCGCGGACGACCGGCGATACCACGGCTCCGGTCATCAATTCGGCGGTCGCCGGATTCTCGCGATCGAAAATCACGGTATCCTTTTCCGAGCCGGTTTCCGCTGCATCGGTCAATTCCGCAAATTTTTCGGTAAGCAATGGCGTAATGGTTCTCGGCGCGACGCTTGCCGCGAACCAGCGTGAAGTGATCCTTTCGACCACAGTCCAGCCGCCTTCGACTCCGCTCACGCTTACCGTAAGTCTGGTACGTGACACTTCGCCCAATGCGAATCGAATGGTGCCGGCAACCGTTGCGGTGTCGCCCGCGCAGTTGCCGCCCGAGGTGGTGGCGAATATCGGAGCGGCGGCGAATGGCTACGAGCTTGTGTATTCGATCGACCTGCCCGCCACGGGCAATCTGAACGCACTCGGCTCTGCCGCTTACCGGGTGGATAATTCGGATGCCACGGGAACGTTCACACGAATCGCGTATTACCTCGAACTCCAGACGGGCATTAATCCGGTGCAATACGTCTGGGCATCAATGGATGCCTTCACCGCGAACCGTTCAAAGACAGGGATTCCCACGGTCGCCACCGGGGCGATTTATCAGCGGAATGTGACGAATCTCACCGTGCAATCGAATGTTGCCGGAGTGGTGAACGGCACCACCGCAACCGGCGGCAATATCGAGTTCTGGCCGAACAGTTATTCTGCGCCGAACGGTGTCTCCGTACCCGGTGCCAGCGCTACGACCTACGATTTTGGCGATACCCGCACGACCACAGCGTCCACCGGTTACGGTTGCATGCAGGTGCACAATTTCAGCGCAGCGCAGACGGTGTTCGCGTTCAATCGCTTCGGTCAGGACGGACAGGTGCTCGATGTCGGCATCGGAAACAACCCGGCACCGGTGAGCAACGGCGTGGACTGGACCTTTGCCAGCAACGCGCCGAATTTCACGCGTCGGGTGCTGCACGTCATGGTGCTGCCGGGTGTGACCACCGATTCTTCCGTAGCTGCGAATGTACCGGAAGCTGCGAGTTACCAGCTTGCGTACTCAATCAACCTCCCGGCCACCGGCAATCTTGTGAGTGGCGCGGGCTTCACTAACTACACCGTGAATAACGGCACCGAGCTTCCTGCTTTCTCACGCATCGCGTATTACATGGAATTGCAAAAGACGGGCGACGCGTCTCCGCGCTTTTTGTGGACGTCGATGGATGCATTCACCACGAATCCCGCCCGGATCGGCATTCCCACTCCCGCGAGTGGAGCGGTTTTCCAGCAGACGGTCGCGAACATGAACGTGTTCTCAAACGTGCCGGGGGTTGTGACCGGAACTGGAATCGCCACGGGCAACATTGAATTCTGGCCGACAAACTACACGGCTGCAGTCAATGCTCTAACGCCGCCCGGCGCGAGTAATTCGCTGTTTGATTTCGGTGATACCCGGAGCACGGCTGGCACACACGGGACCATGCAGGTCCACAACTACGGTGCGACGCAGACGCTGTTCGCGCTAAACAACTGGGGCACTGCTGCGAATACGACTAACGCTCTTACGATGGGCATCGGAAACAACCCAACTGCCGGGCAGAACCCAGATTACACGCTGTCGGCTACGCAAATTGGAGCATTGTGGGATCTGCGACGCGTCCTGCATGTCTATGTCCTGCCCGGTGCAACCGACACTGCGGGGCCGGTGGTGCTTCGCGCGGTCGGCTCCACAATATTGAACCGCCTTGTTGTCACGTTTGATGAGCCAATTGCGGATTTCTCGGCAGTGGCCGCAAATTTCAGCATTCCGGGGCTTACTGTGACCGGAGCGTCACTGCTTGCGGGACAGCGCGACGTTGCGTTGACGACGAGTCCGCAAACTCCCGGGACAGTTTATACGGTGAATGTGTCGGGCGTCCGCGATCGCAGCGCTTCCGCGAATGTCATCCTGCCCGGAGCGTCGGCGACCTTCACCGCGTGGAGCACGCCTGGCGTGCTTGCTGGTATTGGCGACGCCGCGGGATATGAGCCGATCTACCGACTGGCCATTCCGAGTGCCACGCCGCGGTGGAATTTCAACGCGATTCCCTACAGCCTCGACGAATCCAAGTATGGCGAGCGTCAGTTCGATCGCGTTGCGTATCTTTTGGAGCTCGATGGAAACTGGGTTTACGCATCCTTCGACCGCCACACGAATCAGGTAGGCAAGGTCGGCGTTCCGACGCTCGGCGTCAGTGCCACGCCGTTCCAGCAGAACGTGGTAAACATGAATGTGGAATCGAACGTCGCTGGCATCGTGACGGGAAACGCGATTTCCACGGGGAACATCGAATTCTTCGGCGGCGATTATTCGGCTCCGAATGCGCTCTCCGTTCCGAATGCCAGTGCCACGGTTTACGACTTTGGCGACACGATGGCCGCGGCCGGCGGGCACGGCTCGATGCAAATCCACAACTACGGCGCGAGCCAGACATTGTTTGCCTACAACAACTGGGGCGCCAATAGCGGGCAGACTTGCGCGCTTGGAATTGGCAACAACCCGAACGCAGGTGCGGCCGGACAAGGCGGCACGCAGGGGCTCGACTGGACCTTCACTGCGAGCGCAGGCGCATATACGGTAAAGAACCTGTATGTTCTCGTGCGCCCCGGCGGATCTCCTTCCGGAACAGCTCCGGTAGTCTATGCTCATCCCTCTTCACGAACCGTGAATCCCAACGCAACCACTGCGTTTGCCGTGCAGGCGGGCGGTGCGACCGGCTATCAATGGAGGAAAAACGGAGTGCCCATCACCGGTGCCACGCTTCCGTGGCTGGAACTCACCGGCATTAGTGCGACCGACGCCGGGAGCTACGATGTTGTGCTGACGGGACCGACGCTCGTGAGCACGACCAGTCTGGCTGCCACGCTGACTGTCAACGCCGCGCCAGTTTTCGCCGGTCACACGATTTTTGCGCAACGCAATGTCGTCACGAACGCGGCTGTATCAGCGATTCTCGCGCGAGCATCGGATCCCAATGGCGACGCTGTTTCGCTTACTGCTGTCAGCACTTCGTCCACGAGCGGTGGAAGTGTTTCAATTGCCGGCGCCAGCGTGCAGTACACGCCGCCAGCGAACTTCACGGGCAACGATACCTTCGGGGTCACAATTTCCGACTCCTTCGGTGTCAGTGTCGCCGGAGTGGTGAATGTCTTTGTCTCCGACTCAGGATTGCCGCCGGTTTCCGCGAGTGTGAACTTCCAGCAAAACGGCAGCATTGCGGGTCTGTTCTTCGGAGTGAGCGGGCAATCGTATGAAGTGCAGCGCAGTCCGGACCTCCTGTCGTGGACCGTGCTGAAGACGGTGCTTCCTGCTCCCGATGGCACCGTCCCGATGACCGACCCCGCTCCGCCGGTTGATAAAGCATTTTACCGGATTCAGCCAGTGCCGTAAAAAGCCCTGCAATGAATCGCAGAATTCGTCGCCGTGAGTTTGTCGGGAGCGTCGCCGCCGGCGTGGGGGCGGCGGCGGTCGTGTATGCGGTGACGGACGACGAGGGTCATTTTGAAATGCGTCGTGCTTCGCGTCCTGCGGCGAAGCCGACGACGTGGATTGGTTCGGTGACGGATTCGAGTGCGGTCGTGAAAGCGAAGCTGCCTGCGGGCGCGGATTGCCGGCTTGCGGTTCGCAAGGATGCGGGAGGCGATGCGCTTTACTTTCGCGGCGAGGCTTATCCTGCGCCGGTACACGTTACGCGCTTCCGGGTTTCCGGTCTCGAGCCGCTCACGGAGTACGAATACGTCGTCGAGATCGCCGGGAAGCCGTCCACATTTCCCGCGGGAACCATACGCACGGTGGCGCGTGCCGGAACGCCGTGGTCGTTTGCGTTTGCTTTTGCGTCGTGCGCAGCCACGGGCTCCCAGCACCCAGTGTTTACGAGTATCCTCGACCGCAAGCCGGCGGTGTTTCTGCACCTCGGAGATTTGCACTACACGAATATCTCACGGCCCGACCCTGCGTTGTATCGTGCGGCCTGGGACACGGTCCTTTCCTCCACGACGCAATCCGCGCTCTACCGCTCAGTGCCGCTTTCCTATGTGTGGGACGACCATGATTTCGGCCCGAATGGCAGCCACGGCGGCCTTCCCGGGCGCGGCGTCGCTTGCGCGGTTTACCGGGAGTATGCGCCTGAAGATTCGCTCGTAGAGAAGGGGGGCGATGGGGCGGTTTACCACGCGTTTTCGATCGGGCGAGTGCGTTTCATCATGACCGATCTTCGCAGCATGCGTTCGCCGGACAAGGCACCCGACGGCCCGGCGAAGACGATGATGGGTGTTGCGCAGAAACAGTGGTTCAAGAACGAACTGCAAATCGCCGCGAAAGACTCGGCGCTCGTCTTTTGGGCTTCGACGGTGCCGTGGATCGGTGGAGACGGGCGCGGCGATTCCTGGGCGGCCTACGCGACGGAGCGCAGGGAACTCGCAGAGTTCATGGCTGAAATCGGCATCAAAAACCTCTGCATTCTTTGCGGTGACGCGCACATGCTTGCCGCGGATGACGGACGCAACAGCGATTACTCCGGCACCGGCAGGCTGCGCATCCCGGTGCTGCATGGCTCATCGCTCGATCAAGGGGGCAGCTACAAAGGCGGTCCGTATAGCGAAGGGTATCACCGCGCACTTTCGGGCGAAGGCTGTTTCGGATGGGTGGAGGTCACCGATGAAGGCGGGCGTGTGAGTGTTGATTTCACCGGACGCAATCACCTCGGCGAAGTGCACGTGAAGCACCGTTTTGAAGTGGGTGTTTGAAACAGGGGCTTCGCCGTATTTTCCCTTCCGCTTTGGCGGCGGCGGGCTATCGTTTGCCGCATGCTGACGATTACTGAAAATGCTGCGCGACACCTTCGCGCGATGATCGAGGAGAAGGGTGAACCGGGGAAGTGCCTGCGGATTTTCATCGAGCGCGGCGGGTGTGCGGGGATGAGCTACGGCATGACGCTCGACGCGGAGCAGCAGGGCGATTTTTCCGCGGAACGCGATGGCGTGAAGGTGATCGTAGATCCGGCGAGTTTGCAGTATTTGCACGGTTCGACGGTGGATTATTGCGACGACCTCGCGGGCACGGGCTTCCGCATTCAGAATCCGAATGCGTCGCGCTCGTGCGGTTGCGGCACTTCATTTGAGCCGGCGGAAGGCGAGGCGCACGCGCACTAAATCGGCATGGCGCGCAGCCTTCTCGGATTCGATGTCAAAGAGACGGAGGAGCGTCCGCGCGGGAACGGCGTGTTTTTGTGGAGCGTCGTTCTGCTGCTGCTGACGGGGCTGGCGATTACGAGCTGGATCGGGAGTTTTTACATCGTGGCGCATCCGGAGAATCCGAAGTGCTACGGGATTCTGAAGAAGCTGAAGCAGCTCAAACCACCGCGGCATTTTCCGGTGACGGAGGGGCCTTTCGGGAAGTTTCTTTCGCCGAAGATGCTGCTGGAGCAATTTGGCCGGATGGGGCCGGAGGTGCTTGCGCGGAAGAATCAGGAACTGCTCCGCGCGTACGTTAAAAACTATCTCGAGACGAAGGATCCGGTGTCGTATGTGGCGGGAAATTTCGAGGTCATCTCGGCGTATGAACTGGAGAAGGGGGAGTTCTTCCCGAGCGGCGTCGTGGCGTTGACGCAGGCGAAGGATTACCCGCAGGTGCTGGTGGAGATGGTGTTTCCCGCTGCGTCGACGAGTGCGAAGACGATTCGTGAACTGCTGCCGGCCGGGCGTGAAATCACGCTGGAGCGTTCTCGCGATCTCGCGGCGGTTTTGCACGTGCAGCGGATGGCGGATTCGCGGCTGCAGTTCACGGTTGTTCCGCTTTCGTATGGAAGCTTTCAGCTGAAGGATGGCCGGGGGAGTTTCACGCTGAAATCTCCGGCGGACCTCGAGGATCCGACGAAAGGCGGTGGTGCGGAATTCGCGATGAACATCGCGGGCAATCTACCGCTGATATACGGCATCCGGCTTCAAAAGGGCCTCGCCCAGCATGCGGAGTTTCGCCGGAAGGTTTTCACCGGTGGCGATGCGGAGAAATCGAATGTCGATGCGCTGGTGGCGGTACGCATGCCGGAGAAAAAGAGCGGCCCCGTCGAGGTCGCGACGCCGGTGGTGATTCGCGAGGCTGCGCCTGTGCCTGCACCGGCACCCACACCTGCTCCGCAGCGCGCCGCGAACCCGGTGAGACCGCCGGTTCCCGCGCCTGCGCCGACCGTTTTACCGCCGCCGCCGGATGCGCCGCTTCCGGATCGTTTCCCGCTGCCGCCGAGGCCGATTGTTCGCGCGACTCCGGCACCTGTGCAGGCGGATCCGCCGAAGCCCGTGGTGCTCTCGACGCCGCGCCCCGCCGCGCCGCCGGCGAAGGAGCGGCGTGTCTTTTCGACGAAGGAGGCGAGCGCGCTCGTGGATGCGCCGGAGAGCGCGACGGGTATGCTGCTTTCGGGTGAGTTTGTGGTTACGGGCGCGATCGGGCAGCGCGTGGCGCTGCGGGCGCGGGAGGCATTGCGCGACCGCGAGGCGGATCCGACGGTTCCCGGGACGAGCGGTGCCATGATCGTGGTCGAGTTTCCGGCCGGGCAGACGCCGCCCGCGAAGGACGCGACGATCGCGCGGGACGCGCAGAATGGATTTGTGATTCGCTCCGTGCGGCGCGGACAGGGCGGCCAGATTATGATTCTGGCCGATGATGTCGGTGCTCGATAAATCGCCATTCGGCTTGCCGCGGAGGTCATTGTTCCTATTCTCCGCCGCGTGAAATCCGACGGAAGCCCAAACAGCCGCAAGCCCGCGTGACTGCCGGAGCCATGCCTACAACCATGAGCTTCCGGAGAATCGTCGTCGCCGTTCGCAACGTGCTTTTTTTCCTCATCGGTTTGATGGGCGCGGGTGCGCTGCAAACGCGCGATGTGAATCTTCCGGAATCGGGCTCGCTTGGCCGGAAGTGGCGTCATTTTGAGGAGCACGGTGCGAAGTATTCGCTGGTGTTTATGGGCTCCAGCCGGGTGGCGCATCATTTCATTCCGGAGCAGTTTGATGCGGAGCTGAAGAAGGCGGGCGTGGAGATGAAGTCGTTCAATTTCGGGCAGGACGGGATGTTTCCGCCGGAAAGCTTTTACGCGCTGCGCTCTTTACTGGAGCAGACGCCCGCGAAGCCCCGGTTTGTGCTGATCGATTTGATGAACTTCCGTCCAATCCTGAAGGGCAACGAGGAGGCTGAGCGCGCTGTGGCCTGGCACGACGGGCGGCACACGCTTCTGGCGCTACGGATGTTGCTTTCGAGCGATTACGAGAAGCCGGAAGAGGACCCCGGAATGCTTTATCACGCTCGGCTTTTTGCGCAGCGGACACTCGGCGAGGGCCGCTGGCATGACTGGCTGAAGACGCGCATAAAGCTCAAGCAACGAATGTCCTCGACTGTGGCTTCTTCGGGTTACGAGCCGCTTGAGTCGCGTCCGCTCGATGCGAAGGAGGCGGAGCGTTTTCGGGGACTTGTCGAGAGCCTGACCGGAACGGATCGGCGGACAGAGCTTCCGGCGGTGTATCGCCGGGAGTTGGAGTCGTTGATTGAGTTTGTTCGCAGCCGAGGTGCGGAGCCCGTGTTCGTGGTGTCGCCGGATATTTTTGCATCGCAACGCTACAACAACTGGCCGCCGTCCGGTGTGACTCAATTTTCGTATGACTACCCGGAAACCTATCCGACGCTCTACAGGCCGGAGCAGCGTTACGATGCGTCGCACCTCGACGGCGAGGGAGCGAAGGAGTTTACGCGGATTTTTGCCGCGGAGTTTGCCGACTGGCTGAAACGTAGAAAATGAAGGCGCTCCGAAACATCCTCTGTTTGATTGCAGGCTTCGTCGCGGTTGCGGCTGCGCTGACGGCTACGCTTCCGCCGCGACATGTGCCGACGGTCTCGGAGAAGCTTGCCCGGTACGCGGTCGCCGGTGACGAGTTCGATGTGCTCGCGATCGGTTCGAGTCGCACCTACCGGCAGATCATACCGTCGGTTTTCAACGAAGCGGCGGCGGCAGCCGGCAAGCAGGCGCGGCTTTTTAATCTCGGCATCGACGGCATGCGTCCTCCGGAGGATACTTACGTGCTGGAGCGCGCCCTCGCGCTGCGGAAGAAGTCGCTCAAGCTCGTGCTCGTGGAGTGCAATAACATCCGCTTCGAGCTGCGGGGTGAGGACGAAGGCACGGTGCGTGCGGTCCACTGGCACGATGGCAAGCGGTTGCTGACGATGGCAAAGCTCGCGTTCTTTTCGGATGCGAAGAAGCGCAACTTCTCGGGCCGGATGAAGCGACGGCTGGATACGTTCCCGGAGTTTTGGGAACACACCGAATATTGGTTTCAGAATGTGACGCAGCTCGGTCACGCGAGCGAACTGCTCTCGGACTTCGTATTCGAGCGCAAGCTGGTGCGGAATCCAATCGGGCCGGATGGATTCAAGGATTCGCCGGTGCGCTCAGCGTTGTCGGGCGAGGAACTCGCCCGTTACGAAAAGGATGTGGACGCCATGCTCAAGGCGGCGCCGAGGTTTGATCGTTCCGAGTGGGTGAGTCAGGCGGAACTGGAGGAGAAGCGGCGCATCATCGAAAAGGCCGGGGCGAAGATGGTGCTGATCGTTCCGCCGTATCCGATGACGAAGCGGTTTCTGCCTGAGGATGCCGCGCAGCAGGCGGGCGTGCTGGATTTTTCGAATCCTGCGGATTTTCGCGAGCTGTATGATCCAAAGAACCGGCTCGACGAGGGCCACACGAATCGCGGCGGATCCGAGATTTACACCCGGATGATCGTCGAGAAAGTGCTGCAGCATTTATGAAAGCGGTCCTTTGTATCAACGGGGCAGCCTTTGTGGCTGGATTCGGATTTGCGGTCGCCGCTTTGTCGCAGGCAATCGAACCGGTGCGGGCTCCGCAACTCGGAGCGAAACTCGACTGGCTGGCTGAGCGCGGGGCGGAGTACGATACTTTTTTCATTGGTTCGAGCCGCGTTCACCGTCAGCTCATTCCGGACATTTTCGATGCGGAAATGGCGGCGCACGGGGTGAGGACGAATTCCTTCAACCTTTCCGGTGACGGCATGCGGCCGCCCGAGGATGAGTTTGTGATGGAGCGCGCTTTCGCGACGCGGACTGCGCGCACGCGGCTGCTTGTGGTGGAGTGTAATTCGATTGAGCACATGCTCGACGATGAGGACGCGGGCACCGCACGCGCGGTTCACTGGCATGATTCGGCCAGGATGGCCGTGCTGTGGCGACATTGTTGGGCACGACCGCTTGCTGCGGATATGAAGGCGAGTCGCGTCGCAGCCCGCATTTGGAAGCGCGTCCGCCAGTTGCCGGAGCATTTTCAGCATTGGGTTTGGAATTGCGGACGCGTGGGGCAGGCTAGCGAGTGGCTGTCCGGCTTGGTCGTCGGTGAGAAGCCGGGAGAGGATGCGAGGGAGCTTGGCAGCGATGGCTACCGTGTCCCGAAGACTGGCGAGTTGATGTCCGGAAAGACCTTGCTGAACTACGAAAAGGCGCTCGCTGCTGCGATGAAACAGCCGCCGGCGGAGGATTTCGAGGACTCGGAGAGTCAGGCGTCGCTTGCGCGGAAAAAAGCCATGGCCGACCGGCTTGGCGCCCGGATGGTGTTTGTGTCGTCGCCGTTTTTGCGACCTGCGGTTTTTGCTCCGGCATCGCGTGAAGGTGTGGTGTTTCTGGACTACTCCGCTCCTGCGAAATTTCCCGAACTTTACGCTCCCGAACACCGCCGCGACCCCGGTCACCTCAATGTGAAAGGGTCTGAGATATACACACGACTCGTCGCCCGGCAGATTGCCGAGGCGTTGAAGAAACAGCCATGACATTCGCCGCCGTAGAACCCGCAAAGCCGATCCTTTTCGTGGAATTCCGCTTCCTTTGGATTTTCGCACTCATCTTTGGTGTGAACTGGATGCTGCGCTCAAACACCGCGCGGAAAGTGTGGCTTCTCGTTTGCAGCCACGTTTTTTACGGGTGCTTCTTCATCGGCAATCCGATGGAGTTTTTCCCGAACCTTTTTTCCGGGAACTGGTCGGAACTGCCGACCGGTTGGTGGTTCCCGTCCTTGCTGTGGTTCAGCACGGTGATGGATTACTACGTCGGCGTCGGAATCGAGGATGCGAAGGACGACCGGCGACGAAAGCTGTGGGTGTTTGGAAGCCTCGCGGTGAATCTTGGGGTGCTCGGGTTCTTCAAATACTACGGCTTCTTTGACCAGAACGTCCGCGCAGTATTCGCGTGGCTCGGGCTCACGCCGAGCTGGAAGCCGCTCGAGGTTTTTCTGCCGTACGGCATCAGTTTCTACACGTTCCAAAGTCTGAGCTACTCGCTGGAAGTGTATCGGAAGAAGCTTCCGGCCGAGCGCAATTTCCTGAATCTCGCATTCTTCATCGCATTCTTCCCGCAAGTCGTCGCCGGGCCGATTGTGCGGGCGATGACGTTCCTTCCGCAGACGCTGAAGAAGGTGGAGTGGAGCAGCATCGATGTGCGCGGCTGTCTGGTGCTGTTCCTGATCGGGTTCGTGAAAAAGGCGTGCGTCGGCGACCGGCTCGCGGAGGTTTCGGATCTCTATTTCGCCGCGCCGGAGAACTACAGCGCTTACAGTGCGTGGGCGGCGTCGATGTGTTACGCTGGGCAGATTTACTGCGACTTCAGCGGCTACAGCGACATGGCCATCGCGGTCGCGCGACTGCTCGGATACGAGCTTTGCCAGAACTTCGCGTTCCCGTATTTCAGTGCGAGCATCACTGAGTTCTGGCGGCGCTGGCACATGAGTCTCAGTTCGTGGCTGCGCGATTACCTTTATATTTCCCTCGGCGGCAATCGTGGGTCAAAGCTCTTCACCTACAGGAATCTGATGCTCACGATGGTGCTCGGCGGCCTTTGGCACGGAGCTTCGTGGACTTTCGTCGTATGGGGCGCGATGCATGGCTTCGCCCTCATTGTTCATCGCGAATGGTCGCGCGTCACCGCCGCCGCGGCAGGCATTGCGAAGGTGATGAAGTTTATCGCCGTTCCGCTGACGTTCTTTTGGGTGATGCTGACGTGGGTTCCGTTCCGCGCAAATGACATCTACATCGACCGGGACAATGCTGCGGACAACGCCGCGAAGCGGCTTGTGCGGACGAGCGCCGGTTTTCAAGACCTTCAGGAGCACAAGCTGGTGTATCCTTTCGCGAAGTCGGTGGAGAAAAAGGACGGTCAGACCGAATCTGTCGCGCTGCTTTCCCACGACGCGAAGGCGGGTGTTTGGAAAGGAACGGACGCCGATGGAAAACCGGCGACGATCCGGCTTCACCAGACCGGCTTCGAACTCACCGCGAAAGTCTGGCAGTCGCTCGTGCTCTTCAAGGATCACGCCAAAAAGAACGTCTGCGGAAATGCAAAATGGGTTTTGCTCGGCGCCCTCGTGCTTGTGCATTGGCTGAACTCCCGCAGCTATCTTTCGAAATGGTGGCGCGCGATTCCGGAGTGGCTCTTCTCAATGCTGCTCGGAGCAGGATGGGCCCTCGCCCTTGCTTTCAAGGTGGTGGCGTACAAGCAGTTCATTTACTTTCAGTTCTGAGTGTTTTGGTTGAATGGAATCGCCTGCTGGAAACATCTGTAACCAAAACAAAATAAGAAAGATGCGGCGATTCCTGGCCTTTGACTCCTGTTTTTCCGTTTGCCTATCGGGCTTTCGGCACGGAGACTGCATCCGGTTTTGATTCCACATGCTTGGCTTCTTTGAACGTCAGCGCCTTGTTAAGAAAGGGCTGGCACCGCAAAAAACACGACGTCGTGTCACCGAGAGCGAGGTTCTCGACACGATGGAGCATGGCATTGTTGCCAAATGGCTCCTGCTCGCAGTTGCAGCCGGGCTCTACAGTTGGCTGATTTTTTACAAGAGCGAGAACTTCCACGCTCAGACGCTGATGGTCGGTGTCCTGATGTTTGCCACCGGAGCCGCGCACCTTTGTCTAAACCGTCCGGAGGTGTGGGGCCGCAATTCGCGGATGCTGCTGCTGTTTCTGGTCATGCTCGCGCATCTGGGAGCGATGAAATGGTGTTTCCTCTCGTCGTTCGACGCGCTCACAGTCACCGGCGAACTTGCGCCGGACGCATTGGGGCGCTTTGCGAAGCGCGACATGTGGCAGCTTGCCGTGCCTTTCTCGCTGGCCCCGCTGCTGGTGAGCGTGCTGCTCGGGCGGGCGATGGGCGTTTTTGCCACGGTGTTCTGCACGTTGATGAGTATTCCGGTGCTCGCGAGTGTGGACGCGGACTACAGTCTAGTTGTTACCAATGTGACCACAGGCCTCGTGTGCGGATTCATCTCCGTGTTTCTCACGCTCGACGTCCGCAGGCGGAGCGATTTGCTTCGCTCTGGGCTCTTCGTGGGGCTTTCGACCTGGGTGATGGGCGTGATGTTCCAGAAGCTCAATCTCTTCCTCATCCATAAAGAGACCGGTGTCATGGACTGGTACGGATTGCTGAATTTGAGTGCGGTCGCGGTCGGCTCGCCGATTGTGCTCACGCTGCTCATCAGCGGCGCGTTGCCGCCTATCGAAGGGCTCTTCCGAATCACGACTCGTGTTCGCTGGCTGGAGATGGCCGACTTGAATCATCCGTTGCTGAAACGCATGACGCTCGAAGCGCCGGGAACTTTCCAGCATAGTCTGGCGGTTGCGAATCTCGCCGAGGCCGCGTGTGAGGCGATTGGCGCGAATGCCACGATGGCCCGCGTTTGCAGCTATTTCCACGACGTGGGCAAACTGGTGAAGCCGGAATACTTCACCGAAAACATGCGGCACGATCGGAATCCGCATGACGATCTCGCTCCCACCATGAGCGCGCTGATTATCGTGGCGCACGTGAAGGAGGGTGTGTCGCTCGCGTTGGAGCACAAGCTCGCGCAGGAAATCATCGATGTCATCCAGCAGCATCATGGCACTTCGCTGGTGTTCTACTTTTATAAAAAGGCCCTCGATTTGCAGGAAACCGCGCGGGGCGACCAAAAGATCGCATCGATGCACGATGAGGATCTTCCGGAGGTGAGCGAATCATCGTTCCGTTACGGTGGACCCAAGCCGCAGACGAAAGAGGCCGCGGTCATTTCGCTCGCAGATTCGATTGAGAGCGCATCGCGCAGTCTGGAGCGCGTGACACCGCAGAAGCTTGAGCAATTGATTACCGACATCATCCGCAAGCGGGTGGCGGACGGGCAGCTCGATGACTGCAACCTCCAATTCAACGAACTTCAGGAGGTCGCCGAGAGTTTCCGCCATACGCTCAGCAGCATGATGCACTCGCGCGTTGCCTATCCGGACGACAAGGACACAAAGGTTCGCCGCCACGAACGTTCGGAGCATTCATCGATTCGGTCGAAGCCCGACGCGACCGCGGCTTGAATCGCTCAGGCTCGGACTAAAGCGGGCGCTTTAGAAGTCCTGATAGACGAATTCCGGCGTCTCGAAATTTCCGCGGCCGTACATCACGAGCAGCGCTGCGATAATCGCGAAGAAGTAGGCGGCAGTGAGGGCAACGTGTGCCTTTGGATGCTGCGCCAGCCATTGCTGAAATCGGTTCACGGTCAGGCTGCGAGGCGTTTCTGGATGTCGGCCACGAGTTTCGCGGGCGTCGCCCAGGCTTCGCGGTCGAATTCTGACGGCGAGACCGCGACGCCGACCTCCTCCATCAGCGCAGTGATGAGTTCCACGGTCTTCATCGAATCGAGGATTTGCAGGTCATAAAGGGCGAGGTCCGGATTCGTGCGGACTTCGTCGGTTTCCGCCACACGGGCGAGGACGTCGAGGATTTGGTCGTTGTTCACAGTTTGGTGCGTTCGTGGAAAAAGTCGTCGAGGACTTTGTTGTAGTGGGCCCAACCCTTGGTGCCCGGGTGGTCGAGATTATCCGCCCAGAATGCCGGGTCATTCTCGAATTCGTCAAAATAAACCAATGGTGCCTGATGCTTTGCTGCGAGCGAAGTGAGGCGGGCTCCGTAGCTCGCGCGTGCGGCTGAGGAAACGCCGGTGGTTTCAAGGTCGGGGCCGTGCAGGGGCATCGACAAAAGCAGTGGTTGGGCGCCGAGTTCGCGGAACGTCCGCAGAATCAACTCGAGGTCATCCCACTCATCGGCCGCCGTGAGGCTGGCGACAAAACTCGCATCGCGGGAGCCTTTCGGGCGCTGGGTAAGGCGCGGGTTCTGCGGCTTCTTTGCGTGGGAATCCGCGGCTTTGAGAACATCGCGCCAATTGATGCCTGCAATCCGGACCGGCTTCGTGTCGGGCGCTGGGTTTTCCTCGCTGATTTGGAGACCCGCTTCGATATGATCCTGTGCCCGACCGATGGCGTTGGCCAGCTTTCCGAGCGGCCATACCGCTGCGTAAAGCGCCCTGTCGGCGGGCGAGTCACCGGCGAGGCGTTGGAGCGCATAATCGAGAATCCAATGCTCGTCGAGGGTTCCGGGATATAGACGCATCCGGCGCGCAGAGTCCCGTCTTAATGCGAGGGAGAGTTCACCGCTGAATGCGAGTTCCGAAGCCTGCAGCGCCGAGAAATTACCCTCATAGTAATCGGCATTCACCGTCTCATCGAAAAAGAAGCTTGGCGAAAGTGACAGCGCCACTTTCCGGCCGCGGAGATCGCCGCCTACAGCCGCAATCTTCTGCAAAATTGCCAGTGAAACCGTTCCGGCTTTGCCAACAGGAAAGACGCGGAATCCTGTCGGATAGGGTTCGAAAAACTCGCTCGCCCGGTTTGGTACGTCCTTCACGAGTTCCGAACTTCCGTACAGAACGAGCAGGTCCTTTTGATTGAACGCCAACTTTTGCAATGCGACGCCCTGAAGCTTTGCATCGCTCAGTTCCGTGGCGATGGAATGCACGAAGCGCGATTCGATTCGCGTGCATGCAATCAGTGCAACCGCGACGAGTAATCCAGCGCCAGTGAGGGCGAGGAGTAGCGCGAGTAGGTGATGCCGGCTGGTCACGCGTGTCATGTAGTTTGGTCTTGCCAGAAGTCCTCACTCCTTCGGGACGTCGGGCTTAGGAAAAAACTATGTCGATTCGGCCGGTAGTCTGAAGCTTCTCTTCGGAATGAAGTGAAAAGTGGGGTGGCCAACGGGACTCGAACCCGCAACGCCCAGAATCACAATCTGGTACTCTACCATTGAGCTATGGCCACCATTTATCGGGCCGCGAGGAATACCAGATTCCCGTCATCTGCCAAGACAGTTTTTTGCATTCTATGTGAATCTTTGAAATGAACTCCCTTTCGGCGCGGTGTCCCGCCTCCAATTATCGAGGTCTGGTTTGCTGTGGGGTGGCGGGTCTCAAAAATATGAAAAAGAATAAAAGTGCAGATTTTATAATGGAGCTGCAGCTTTCTAACGGTGCTTTCGCTCGAGGAGCTTGGTTAATTGTCAGCCGGCCAACGAATTGAAGAACGAGTTTGACTCAGTTATGGAAATTCAGCATCTTCGCGGTGAAATTGGCGTCATCATCGCTGATTCAATGCCCAACCACTGAGAATTTATGCATAATTTAATGACCGTGAAGGAAACGGCGGAATACCTGCGGATGCCCCTGCCGACTGTCTATTACCTCGTGCAGAGGGGGCAGCTTCCTGCGGTCCAAATTGGCGGGCGTTGGCGTGTCAAAAAAGACGCAATCGACCGCGATGTGCTTCGCACGGAAGAGCAGGGACAGCCGACCGTTCTTGTCGTGGACGATGATTCCGGCCTTCAGAGCATGTTCAAACTCTTCCTGAAGAAACAGGGCTTCAGCCGACTGGTTGTGGGCACCGGGAAAGAAGCGATAGCGGCCATCCAGAAGCAGAAGTTTGATTTGTGCTTCCTCGATCTCCAACTGCCCGACTTCACTGGCGACGAAGTTTATGCGCAGGCAAAGGAAATCCAGCCTGAGCTTCCATTCGTCATCATCACAGGGTTCCCTGACAGCCAGATGCTCGACAACATCCTGAAGCATGGTCCGGTCACGGTGCTCAAGAAACCTTTGGAAATTGAAAAGCTCGAGC
>SXGQ01036807.1_pt1 | contig 25681 bp, 3 predicted proteins | sample 3178371 | NCBI WGS metagenome assembly SXGQ01 (sample SAMN11356859, study PRJNA531348) | freshwater metagenome | isolation source: freshwater sample F1-20 | place: China: Fuxian Lake, Yuxi | collected 2017-12-25 | reverse complement strand
AGCGACCCGACCGTCGAGGTGCCGAGCACGAGCGGTCCGTCGCTGTCACGGAAGCTGACCGTGCCGCCGGGGTTGTTGACCGAGAGCGAATCCGCCTTGTTGGTCGGGTTGTCGAGGGTGATCGGCCCGCCGTTGCCGGCCAGTTTGAGCGCGGTGGCGTTGATGAAGCCCGACTGGGTGAGCGGTCCGGCGGCGGTCAGCGACACCGCTCCGCCCTGGATGAAGCTCACGTCGAGCGCCCCGACGGTGTCCTTGATCGCCACGGCGCCGGTGCCGTTGCTCACCGCCACGCGGTCGATCGCGTTGGCCTGCGTGTCGAGCGTGATCGGCGCGACGCCATTGCCGGAGATGTTGAACTGACCGACCGTGATCGCACCCGACTGGGTGACGGGGCCCGCCGCGGCCACGGTGAACGTGTCGGCCTTGGTGGTGAGGATGTCGAGCGCGCCGCTCCCGTCCTTGACCGAGACCGTGCCACCCGGGTTGATCGCGCCGAAGGCGCCGAGGGCGTTGTCGAACGTGTCGAGCGTGATCGGGCTGCCGTTGCCGATCACCGACAGGCTGCCGGCGGTGAGCGGGGCGGACTGGATCACCGGCCCGGCGGCGGTGATCGTCGCCTTGGTTGCCGACAGGCCGCCGAGATCGAGCACCGCGTCGTTGGTGAGATAGATCTCGCCGGCGGCGCTGGCCACCACCGTGACGACGCTGAGGTCGAGCGGGTCGTCGGCGGCGCCGATCGAGCCCTTGGTCGAGGTGAGGATCGCCTTCTGGGCGACGATGTCGATGGCGGCGTCGTTGTCGGTGATCGACTGCGCGGCCTTGATCGTCACCAATCCGGTGAGGGCGTTGGTCTGGACGCTGCCGACGAGCACGCCGGCGGCGGTGCTCTCCAGGGTGACCGTGCCGGTGGCCGACGTCGCCTGGACGTCGGTCGCGGAGATCGACCCGGTGGCGGTGACGTTCACGTTGCCGTTGACCGACCGCACGGTCGTGAAGGGGGCGGGGCCGGTCTTCTCGCCGAGCGTGATCCCGTCAGGCAGTTCAGCGATCGTGATGTTGGCGTTGGCGAGGGCGCCGAGCGTGCCCACCGCCGTCCGCAACGCGATCGTGCCGTCCTCCTTGGAATCGGCCCGCACACGCGCGGTCGTGGCGGAGATGTTCGCCGACTTCCCGGCCGGGTCGAGCGAGAGCACGTCGCCGGTGCTCGTCAGGGTGACGACGCCCTTCGAGGCGGTCACACTGTCGACGAAGATCGAGTTGGGAGCGCCGGTCCCGGGCGCGCTGAGCGTGGTCAGCGTGACGTTGTTGAGGTTGGACTGCACCTTGCCGGCCGTCAGCGGCGAGAGGGCGGTGATGGCCACGTTGTTGGCGGCGACCACGCTCTTGGCGAGGAGCGGATCGAGACCGACGTTGTCGATCGTGATCGACGACGACGGAGCCGAGGCGGAGAGGGTGGTGACCTGCGTGTCGAGGTCGATCAGGCCCGACGTGGAGGTCAGGTTGGCCGTCGCGGCGAGGACTTCCGCCGCCGCCGAACCGGGGACCGCGGCCACCAGGTTGGAGCCGGCGGTGAGGTTGATCGTTCCGAGCGTCCCGGCATCGACCGTGTTGACCGCGATCGTCCCGCCGGCATTGACGGTGATCGTGCCGTTGTTGGCGGAGAGGTTCCGCGACGCCGTGCCGAGCGTGATCCCGTCGGTCTCGGTGACCGAGACCACCGCGCCGTTACCGGTGGACTCGCCGACGATCGTCTCGACCTTCGTCTTCACGGCGATGCCGCCGAGGGCGTCGACGATCAGGTCCTTGGTGGTGATCAATCCGGCCGACGCCGGGGTGCTGCTGGTGATCGAACCGCTCGCCGCCTCGAGCTTGACGCTCGCCGGAGCCGTCACGGGCGCGTCGATCACGAGATCGTTGCCGACCGCCTGGAGGGTGACCGTCTCGGTGCGCGACGTGTTGAAGTCGCCGGCCGTGACCGGGCCGGTGATGGTGAGCTTCTGGGCCTGGACGAGGACGCTGCCGTCCTTGGTGATCGCTCCCTCGAGCGTGAGGTCGCCGGCGGGGCGGAGGATCTCGAGCGGACCGGCGCCGGTGAGTTCGATCCTGGCGATCGCGAACTGATCGAGCAGGGCGTCGAGCGGCTGCTCGAGCGCCGTCCACGACAGCCGCCGGGCGTTGAGCTGGGCCACGTTGCCGACGATCGCCACGCCCGTGGCAGGGGTGCCGCCGCCGATCGGCGGCGAGAACACCACCTTCGGCGCGACGGCGTAGTCGGCACCGGGGTTGGTGATCGTCACGCCCGTCACGGAGCCATCGGCGATCGAGGCCACACCGAGGGCGCCGGCACCGAACGGGGTGACGGTCACGGTCGGCGGGGTGGCCGAGGAGTACCCGGAGCCGTTGTCGGTGATGCGGATGCTCGACACGCCACCACCGGTGAGGTTGGCGACCGCCGTGGCGCCGCTACCGGCCGGCTCGAGAGTGATCGTGGTGGTGGAGGGGGCGTAGCCGCTGCCACCGCTTGTGACCGTGATCCCGGTGACCACAAGCGACGTGCTCACCGTGGCCGCACCCTGCGTCGTGCTGCCGCCGCCGGAGAGCGTGACCGTGGCCCCGGCCGAGTAGCCGCTGCCCGGGTTGGTGATCGTGATCCCGGCGAGGTAGCCGTCGGCCGAGATCGTCGCGATCGCCGTTGCCCCCGATCCCTGGCCGCCGACGCCGTCGATGGTCACCGTCGGAGCCGACGTGTAGCCGGAGCCGGCGTCGGTGAGCACCACGCCGGTGATCCCCGCGGAGGTGGTCGCCACGGCGGCGGCACCCGTCCCCGACCCGCTGTGATCGACGATCCGCACCTTCGGCGGGGCGACGTAGCCCTGACCCGGGGTGGCGAGATTGATGCTCGTGATCGCCCCGATGCCGTTCACCGAAATCGGGCTGGCGGTGGCGCCGCCGCCGGCAGCGACAGGAGTGAGGGTCACGGTCGTGGTGGCGGGGTCGTAGCCCTGGCCGGGATCGACCACGATGATCGAACTGACCACCTGGGAGACGACAGGCGACAGGCTCGCCGAACCGCCCGACGGGGCCGAGAGGAGGATCGTCGGGGTGGAACTGTACCCTGAGCCGGGCTCGAGGGGCTGGTAGCCGACGAGCGTGTACTGGGCGTCGTTGAACGACACGACGGCCCCCGAGCCGCTGCCGCCCGACACCGCCGACGGGCGCGTCGTGTAGCCGGAGCCGGCACGGAACACCGACAGGCCGAGCGTGTTGCCGAGGTCGGCGACGGCGAAGGCTTGCTGCGTCGGGGTGTCGCCAGGAGCCGGGATAAAGCTGATGAACGGTGGGCTCGTGTAGCCGCTGCCGCCGTTGGTGAGGGTGACCGAGCGGATCTGGCCGCTGAACGGGTCGATCGAGGCGACCGCGGTGGCCCCGCTGCCACCGCCACCAGTGAATTGGACCGTTGGCGCCAGGGTGTAGCCCTGCCCGCCGCTGAACAGCGAGATCGAGGCGACGAAGTCGGTGAACCCGATCGAATCGACCTCGAGAACGCCGCCGGTGCCGCCGGTGTGGTTGAGCCGCGAGTCGGTCGTGAAGCCGGTGCCCCCGGCATTGATCGACACGCCGTTGATCACGCCACCGGTCGACACGCTGCTCACCGCCACGCGCAGGCCGCTGGCGCCGAGCGCCTCGTCGGCCAGGTAGAGGATGTCGCCGGGGCTGTACCGTGAGCCGCCGTCGGCGATGCTCACCCCGGTCACGTCGCCGGAGCCGCCGACACTCGTCACCCGGATCTGTGCTCCGGTGCCGGCGATCACGGTCAGCAGGTCGCCCACTGAATAGTTGGCACCACCCGATACGATGCTGCTCACCGACGCGGTCGTCAGACCGAGGAGCGGCCGGCCGGTGGCCCCGCTGCCGCCGCCGCCGAGGACGGTCGCCGTCGTGCTCCCGGCGTAGCCGCCGCCGCCGCCCGACACCACCCCCGCGGTGACGCCGCCGGTGAGGGTCGCGACGGCACTGGCGCCGAAGCCCGAACCACTGGAATCGGTGATCTGCACCGCCGGGGGGGCGGTGAAGGAGTTGCCGCGCTGGGCGACGTTGATCGTGGTGATGGCGCCGGTGGCATCGACGCTCACCGCCCCGGTCTGACCACCGTCACCCGACGAGATGACGACCGTCGGTGGCACCTGGTAGCCCGAACCCGGATCGGTGACCGAGAGCGCCGTCAGGCCGCTGATCGAGGCCTGCGCCTCGGCGCCCGAGCCGCCGCCACCGGTGAACGAGATCGTCGGCGCGGTCTGGTAACCGATGCCGCCGTTGCTGATCGTGATCCCGACCACCGACCCCCCCGAGATCTGCGCGGTCGCCACCGCGCCGCTGCCACCGCTGCCGGCGTTGGCAAACACTACGGTCGGCGGGCTGACGTAGCCGCTGCCACCCGAGAGCACCTTGATGAACGTCACCTGCCCATCGCCGACGGTCGGGGTGACGACGGCACCGCTGCCGGAATCGAAGGTCACGGTCGGCGGGGTCGTGTAGCCGGTGCCGGGATCGGTGATCGTCACGCCGGTGATCTTGCCCGGGGTGAGCACGCGGCCGAGCGGAGCGTTGAAGACGAGCTGGTCGGCGACGGTGAACGTCGCCCCCGGGCTCATCACGATGTTGCCTTTGCTCGCCGTGAGTTCGAAGTCCTGCGTCGGGTTGGCGAGATTGGCATCGTTGACGAAGACGTCGCCGACCGCGGAGATGTCGCCGTCGGCGGCACTGAGCTTGATGGTGCCGTTCTTCGTGCGCAGGTCGTTGGCGATCAGCCCGGCGGCCGTCGTCGAGAGGATGATCGAGCCGGTGCCGCCGGTGGCGACGTTCACGGCTTCAAGCAGCCCCTTGGCCGTCACCGTGATCGTGCCGTTGCCGGTCGTCTGCACGTCGGTGAGGGTGATGGCGTCATCGTCGTTGAGGGTGATCGACCCGGCCGCCTTCGCGGTCAGGGTGTCGGTCCGCGTGGCCGCCGAGATCGTTCCCCCCGCGGTGAGGAGGAGGTTGGCGGCCTGGAGGCGGGCCTGGCTGGCGATGTCGGTCGAAGCGGTGAGCTTGATCGTGTCGCCATCGGCACGGACCACGGCGGCGCTGGTCACCGTGATCGCCCCGTCGGAGCTGGTCACGTTGAGGTTGCCGACCCCGGTGACACCGGCGGCGACGTTGCTGGCGATCGTCACGCCGCGGCCGGTGAGGGTGATGTCCCCCTTCTCGGTGGAGATCGGCCGGTTGATGTTGAGGACGTCGGCGGCCAGCGACAGGCTGCCGACGGTGTCGAGGTTGGAGTTGACGATCACCTGCCGGCCCGTCTGGCTGGCCGTCAGCGACATCGCGGCGCGCGTCGAGGGCAGCGCGTTGATCGTCAGGTCGCCCTGGGTCTGCTCGACGAAGATGCCGATGTCGGCCTGCGGGTTCGAGTCGCTGCCGGCGAAGATGTTGTGCTGGGCGAAGCCGGCGGTCCTGACATTGATCACACCGCCGTCGGCACCGGCATTGAGGAGCGTGATGCTGCCGCCGCCGCTGATCGACCCGGATGGCCCGGTGAGGATGCTGCGCGGGCTGACGGAGTTGACCTGGAGGTTGACATTGCCGGCGTTCTGGATGACGCCGTCGATGAGGATGTCGCCGCCATTCCCGCCGTAGCCGTAGCTGCCGTAGAGGCCCGAATTCGGTGGGATGCCGCTGCCGAGGCGGACATCGGTCGTGCCGCTGACGCTGGCACCGGGCAGGATGCGGAAGTTGCCGTCGGCGACCCGCGAGTTGAGGCCGCCGGTGATCGCGTTCTCGATCTGGACGAGGTTCGCGGCGCGGAAGTCGTTGGAATAGCGCGGGGTGAGTGCCGCCTGGACGTAGACCTCGGAGGCGAGGAGGTTGTAGCCGCCGCCGCCGCGGGGCAAAGCATAAGCCGGCGAAGCGGAATTGTAGGTCTCGGCGGCGTTGCTCGTGATGAAGATCCGCGAGGTGCCGACGGCCCGGCTGAAGTCAACCTCGAGCGCCAGCGGCATCGAGTCGCCGACATGGAGCACGAACGTGGGATTGACCGTGCCCGGTGCGCAGGTGATCCGGACCTTCGAGAGATAGAACGTCTCGAGGGTGGTGCTGCGCGTATTCCAGTTGGCTTCGACCCCCGGGGAGTTGGTGAAGTCCGGGTGGGAGGTCAGCGAGAGCGGGCCGACGACGTTGAAAGCAGAGTTGGGATTGGGATTCCCAGCGGGATTGGTCTGCGGTGGAACCGAGATGCCCCAGTTGTAGCCCACCGGGCTGTTGCCGTTGGACGGCGAGCCCGAGATCCCCGACCCGACATTGGTGAGCGAGCTGAACGACGTGTTGTAGTCGAACTGCAGTTGGTTCGCGATCAACAGCTGACGCATGTACATCGTCATCGTGTCGGTCGGGTCGGCCGGATCGTCGAAGATCTCGAGGTTGTACTCGTAGGCCTGCGTGCGCGGGATCGTGGCCAAGGCGGTGTGCGTGAAGCCCTGGTACTGGAAGGCGAGCAAACGCCGATCCTCGAGGAACTCGCCGGCGGCGAGGCGCTCGCGGGAGCGCGTGCGGCGCTCGCGGAGCTGGCGGAGGGCGGACGTCTCGGTTCCGCTCCGGGCAGCGGAGGAATCCCGACGGAACGAGCGGCTGAAGATCCTGCCGAGCATCATGGCGCCACTTTCGTGCTAACGAGAAAAAACCGGATCACGACCGTCGCCGGGCTGACTGAAGGCACCACCGTTCACGACGGGTTGCAGCGGTGCCGGTGGCGGACATCGACTGAGTTACGACCGGGGGTGGACGAAGCGGAAGCGACACTGGGCCGCTGCCTCGGCGCCGGATGGCGGCCGCGCGACAGGGCGATCTCATCGGGCCGCTGGACCGGGCCTCCGAAGATGGACCGTGCAACCATCCGGATGCGGATCTGGGAAAGCACGAGTCGGGGCGACTGTCGGGACCACGGCCCGGTCCACATGTGCGTGACCGGGACGGTGGCGCCGTTCGCTGCCGCGTTGGCTCGTTGCATGTTCAGAATCGGTCCGAAAGCCCCGGTTCCAGTAGAACGGTTGCCATCGGGAAAAGTTCGCTCGCCCCTGCAAGTTCTCTATAGGGGGTCCGCGCAGGCGACGCAAGCTGTCGGTGCCGCCCGGTCAGGCGGGGGCGGAGCGACCGCGAATTGCCCCGGTTGCGCCGCCGACCCCGCCATCGGAGTCGGCGTGGCATGCGCCGCCGACCCCGCCATCGGAGTCGGCGTGGCAGGCGTCCCGCCGGGCCATCGGGTGGCGAGGGAGCCCAGGCCGGCAGCAACGATCCGTCACGCGGTCCGGGCATCCGGGGCGCTCGGCGGCCAGCCCGCCACCCAGGTGACGGGCGGTGCCAGTCCCCACGGCTTTTTCCCTCTCACCAGCGTCCCTCGACGCCGAGCGACACCCCTTGGACCACCGTCCCGCCGGTGAGGTCGATCGTGCCCGAAACGGGTGAGATACCCGAGGGGATCGTCTGACCGGAGAGTTGGTTGGTCGGCTGGGCCAGGCCCTCGAGCCACAGCGCCATGTATCCCGCCCGGAGGTCGAAGTGCTTGGAGAGCGGCACGGTGGTGGTGAGCCCCAGTTCACCGACGAAGGCGGCGCCGTCGCCCTGCACCCGCAGCCCCTTCAGCCCGGGGCCGACGCCGGTGTCGTAGACATACTGCGACTTCTGCACCGCGTTGTTGTAGTACGCACCCCCCTTGAGCAGGCCATCGAGCCGAAACCAGCCGCCGCGGTCCCAGAGGCGGATGTCGGTGCCGAGCTGATAGCCATAGAGGCTGTTGATGCAGGTGTTGTTGAAGATGTCCTGCATCAGCGCGGGCTCGACGCTGCCGCCGTAGTGGTCGACCAGCGAGAGCGACTCGTTCCATTCGAACCAGCGGAAGCCCTGGAGGAGGACGACGTTGGGGAGGGCGTGCCAGCGGCGGTTGAACTCGAAGCTCTGCAGCGAGCTGCCGAGGTCGGCCGTGGCGGTGTCGAGGCCGGTGAAGGTGTTGCCGAACACCCCCGGGGGTGTCAGGGCGTAGCCGCCGAGCGACGCGGGGGTGGCCTGCTGGGCCCGGAAATTGGCCGCCCGGAACCAGGTGGCCTCGATCGCCTCGCCGCAGGTGTTGCTGCGGAACAGGGAGAACCGCGGCCCAGCGGCCGGCGTGCTCTCGAGCTGGTTGGCGTCGAGGGCGGTGGCGCCGTAGTTGTTCGGGGTGATTCCGGGCAGATAGTCGGAATAGATCGGCCGCAGCCGCGGGGCGTTGCGCCACAGCAGCAGGGCGTCGGCCCGCAGCGTCCAGCAGCCGTGCAGGTGGTCGTGGAGAACCTGCATGAAACCAGGCTGCTCGAAGGCCGCGGCACACTCCGGGCAGCCGCAGGCATCGCCATGCGGACCGCCCGCCAGATCGTCCTCGAAGGCGGGGAGCCCACCGGCGGACCCGTCGTCGAATTGGCCGGGGGCCGCAACCTCGTCTCCGGACCAGCCGTTCAAGGGCTGGGCGTCGCCGGGGGCAGGGGCGCTCTCGGCCGGTTGGGACCCGGCGTCGACGACTCGGTCGCCGATCACCGTTTCGGACACGCTTTCTCCGGAGAGCCAGCCCCCGGTGCTCGCCGAGCCGACCTGCTGGGCCTGTTGGGCCTCTTGGGCGACAGACGGTGCCGCCGCTGCAGCCAGCATCGCCGTGGCCGCCAGCGACAGCGGCGCGATCCAGCCACCGTTCCGCCACTGCTTCCGCATCATCGTTGCCGTCTCCGGTGAAAACTCCGAACTGCCGGATGGGATCGGTCGTGACGGTCTTGCAGCGGTAGGGTTGTGCCCGTAGTTCCTGTCAGGTGAATTGGGTGGATTGGGTATGCCGACGTCTCCCCGGTCTGGGCAGTCTGGGTCGGTCGGCAGCGGCTTTGCTGTCGCCTGCCATCTTGGCCCGCCCAAACATTGCCCCTGCCGAAGGCCGACGATATTCTCCGCAAATACCTTTTTTTTCGGCCTTCGGGGCCGATCGCGCGCCAGCGGTCCGTCCGCCGGCGCCTTCTGGGGGCATGGTTTCGGGTCGACACCTCCCTGAATGAGGGGATCATGATTCTGCCATTCTGGCTGACCAGCGTCCGCGGCCTCTTTTCCCGTCGTCGGGGGCCCGCGCGCCGCATCGGCTTGCGGTCAACTGCCGCAGAGCGGGCCGGTCGGAGCGTGCAGAATGTGGAATCGCTCGAAGGGCGGCGGCTGCTGGCCTTCGATTTCGTCTCCGCGTATCCCAACGTCGGGACGTTCATCACCGAGGGATCGGTGGGGCATCAGGCCCCACAGCAGATCACGCTCCGCTTCAGTCCCGGAGTGACGGTCGATCCGGCGACGATCGCCTCCGGGATCACGGTCACGCGCGCCAGCCATGACGGCCAGTTCGGCAACGGCAACGACGTCACGGTGGTGCCCGGGAGCATCACGGTCGACGATGCGCCCAACGAAAATCAGGTGGTCGTCCGCTTCGCGGAGACCCTGCCGGACGACAACTACCGGATCACCGTCAGTGGTGCGGGAACCGGTGGGCTGAAGACGCTCGCGCAGGGCGCCACCGCTGCCGAGCCGTTCCGGGCCGGTGGCACCTTCTCACTCAACTTCCGTCTTGATCTCGGCGCGCAGGTGGTGGCGGTCGTGCCGCAGCCGATGATCCGGCCGAAGACGATCACCGTGGGGAATCCCTCCCAGATCCTCGACGGCGATCTGATCGCGGTGCAGATCCGTGGCAAGACCGTGACGCTGGAGTTCGACCGCAATTCCCTCGTGGCTCCCGGCAACACCGCCGTGGCGGTGACCAATGCGATGACGTCGGCCCAGGTGGCGGCGGCGATCGCCAACCGGATCGCCGGGGCGACCGGCCTCACCGGCGAGTTGGCATCGGCCACCTCGAACGGCGCCGTGGCGACGGTCAGCGGCAGCCAGTTCACCCCCCGGGTGTCGTTCACCCGCGGCGGCAGCCTGCCGGCCGGGGCGCCGGTCACGGTGGGTGACGGCCTGGCGCTGACGCAACTCAAGGACAAGGTGATCGTCACCTTCAACGCCAACGATCCGCTCGCCGCGGTGTCGGCGACCAACATCCGCAATTACCGTCTGGTCGAGACCAGTGCGGTCACCGGGGCCGACGCGGCGGTGCTCGTGCCCTCGACCGTCACCTACGACGCGACCAGTGGCACCGCCGTGCTCAGCTTCGCGGCCGGCGAGGTGGCCGATGACAAGCTCTACCGGTTCCAGATCGGCAACTCGGTCGACGACAACGCCACCGTCCTGACGGCGGTCCATGTCGGCAGCCTGTTCGCGCGGGCCGGAGGCGCCCCGGCCTACGAAACCCTCTCCTTTCTCGGCGACGGTCCCGAGGGGGCCAACGACGTCGATCTCTACAGGTTCAGTGTGACCGCCGCCACGACGGTGAGTGTCGCGCTCACGCCGGCGGCCGCGTTCGACCCACTCCTGCGCGTCTTCGATGCCGCGGGGACCGAGATCACGACCGGCGTCACGATCACCGGCAGCGGGGTGGGGGTGGCGCGCTCGCTCACGTTCGCCGCACCGGCTGCCGGCACCTATATCATCGGCGTCTCGAGCACCGGCAACGGCGCCTATCAGCCCGCCGGTGGCACCGGTGCGGCCAGCGGCACCACCCGGGGCGGCTACCGGATCGCGATCTCGAGCGCCGTGGCGGTGAACGCCAGCGACGAGAACTCGAGCTTCGCGACGGCCACCGCGCTGGGATCGCTCGGCGCCGCCGGGCAGTCGATCGCGGCGGCGATCGATCTCCGGGCGACCGTCGCCACGCCGGCCGGAAACCTCCTCTTCCCCAGCCAGCCGGGCACCGGCGACGAGCCGGGGCACCGGGACATCCCGGTGGGGATCGAGGGGCACGCCATGCCCGAGGCGTCGCTGGCGCCGGCCGTGGCGATCCCCGAGGTCTCGTACAACTTCCAGTCGCTCTACGGCACCGATCCGCAGGGCAACCCGCTCTACAACCTGATCACCGAGACGCAGAAACAGCGCGCCCGGGAGATCTTCGAACTCTACTCGCTCTACACCGGGGTGCGGTTCACCGAGACGGCAGCCCAGGGGATCACGGTCGTCACCGGCGACGTGCGCGCAGTCAGCCCGAGCCTGCCGCCGACGGCGGTGGCGGGGATCTGTGGCGGCACGCTCACGATCATGAACTCGACGCTCAACTGGGGGGCCAGCGAGTACGGCGGTGGCTGGTTCACCACGGCGCTGCACGAGATCGGCCACGCGCTCGGCCTGGGCCATTCCTACGACCTGCCCTCGATCATGGGTGGCGGCCTGGCAGGGGAGGGGGTCTTCCCCGGCGACAACGACCTGATCCACACCAATGTCCTCTACCCGAAGACCGGCTCCGACATCGACGTCTATGCCTTCACTCTCGAGTCGGCGGGGCGGCTGACCGCCGAGACGATCGTGTCGCGGCCGGGCACGGCGGTGACGAGCCGCCTCGACAGCGTGATCTCGCTCTACAAGGAGGTCTCGGGGGTCCGCACGCTGGTGGCGCGGAACGACGACTACTACGGCCGCGATCCGTTCGTCGGCCTTGAGCTCGAGGCGGGCACCTACTTCGTCGCGGTGACGAGCACCGGCAACACCGACTTCAACCCCGAAGCTCCCGACAGCGGCTACGGCGGCCGGTCGCAAGGGGCGTATGAGTTGAAGCTCGGCTTCACACCGGCGGCGATCGATGCCAACACGGTCATCGACACCACCGGCACGCCGGTGGACGGCGACCGCGACGGCATCGCCGGCGGCGGCTTCGCCTTCTGGTTCGCGACCGCGTCGGCGGCCAATTCGATCTATGTCGACAAGCTCGCTCCGTCCTCGGGGGCGAACGGGTCGCTCGCCGCACCCTATCCGACGGTGGCGGCGGCGCTCGCGGCGGCCACCTCGAGCACGCGGATCATCCGCATCGTCGGCAACACCGGCAACGACGCCACGGCCGCCGACGAGAAGCCCTACCTGATCGGCACCACGCTCGCCGGCGCGGCGCTCGCCGACGGGACCACGTTCGAGGTGCCGGCCGGCGTGACGGTGATGATCGACGAGGGGGCGCTGTTCAAGCTCCGCGCGGCGAACATCGACGTCGGCAGCTCCTCGGCGCTCGTGTCGCGCGCCGGGGCGGCACTGCAGGTGCTCGGCACGCCGGCCAACCGCGTCCGCTTCACCTCCTACCACGACGACACGGTGGGAGGCGACAGCGACAACGTCGGCCCGGCGGCCACCGGCGGGCAGTGGGGCGGCCTCGTGCTCCGCAAGGATTCCGACACCGCCTCGAAGAAGGCGTTCCTCAATTCGATCGGCCAGGCGCAGATCACCTTCGGCGGCGGCAACGTCCTGGTCAACTCCCAGCTCCAGGCGTTCGCACCGATCCATCTCGAGAGCACCCGGCCGACGCTGGTCTTCAACCAGATCACCAAGAGCGCCGGGGCAGCGATGTCGGCCGACCCCGGTGCCTTCGAGGACACCGGCGTCCGCCTCGGGCCCGACGTGCGCGGAAACCGGATCGTCGACAACACGATCAACGGGATGTTTGTCCGGATCCGCACGCAGCTCGGCAGCCCGGTCGACCGGCTCACCGTGCCCGCCCGGTTCCGCAGCCCCGACATCACCTACGTGATCGCGGAGAACCTGCAGATCGCCGGCGGTGTCGGCGGCTACGAGGAGCGCGTCGATCCGGCCGACGGTGTGACCAAGACGTTTGCCCGTGAGACCGGCCGTCTGTTTGTCGATCCGGGGGTGGTGGTCAAGTTGCTCGGCTCGCGGATCGAGCTCGAGCGTGGTCTCGGCGAGCTGATCGCGGAGGGCACGCCGGGCAACCGGGTGGTGTTCACGAGCCTCGCCGACAACCGGTTCGGTGCCGGCGGCACGTTCGACACCAACGGCCCCTCGCCGGACACCCGCGCGGCGGGCGACTGGGGCGGCATCGTCGCCAACGCCGGCAGCCGGGTGAGCATCGACAACGCCTACCTCGCCTTCGGTGGCGGCCAGACGCCGATCGAGGGCAACTTCGACACGTTCAACGTGATCGAGGTCCACCAGGGCTTCCTGCGCCTCGCCAACAGCCGGGTCGAGAACAACGCCGACGGTGCCGCCGTCGGCAACCGCAACGCGCGGGGCACCAATGCCGCCGCGGCGATCTTCGTGCGTGGCTCCCAGCCGGTGATCGTCGGCAATGATTTCCGCGCCAACTCCGGCGCCACGGTGAGCATCAACGCCAACTCGATGGCGGACGTGAAGCTCGGCGATCCCGGCCGCTCGAGCGGTGCGATCGCCCGGTTCACCGGCTACGACGACAACTTCGGGCCGCTCGTCCGCGAGAACCGGATCTCCAATCCGGCCAACTTCTCCGGCAGCCAGCCGAAGGGGCAGTTCACCATCGACGTCACGTTCGGCCCCGGCGTGCCGCAGGCGGCGCAGCAGGCGATGCAGGTCGCCATCGACAAGTGGGAGTCGATCATCGTCGGCGATCTGTCGCTCGTCACCGACCCTGCCACCGGCCAGCAGATCGACGACATCATCGTCACCGTCCAGGCGGGCCTGCTCGGTGGCTCGACCACCGACGGTGCCGGCGGCACGCTCGCCAATGCCGGGCCGCGGGCCTTCCGTTCGGCGACCGATGCCAATCCGAATCTGCCCTACAAGGCCGATGTCGGCATCGACACGGCCGACATCTCCGATCCGCAGATGACCGCGATCCTCGTCCACGAGCTCGGCCACGCCCTCGGATTCCCCCAGGTGGCGAGCATCCTCAACCTGATCTCCGGCTTCGACTATGTGGGGGCCAACGCGCTCCGCGAGTACCAGCGCTTCCGCCCGACGGCGACGGTGGTGCCGCTCGAGACCGGCGGCGGCAGCGGCACCACCGGCGCCCACTGGTCGGAGGCCGAGTTCGACAACGAGATCATGACGGGGTTCATCAACTCCGGCGTCAACCCGCTCAGCCGGGTGACGATCGGGGCCTTCGAGGACCTCGGCTACACGGTGTCGTACGCCGCCGCCGACTCCTACACCCTGCCCGGCAGCGGAGTGACGACCGGCCCGAGTTCCACCGGCACCTCGATCAGCGGCGTGGTGGTGCGCGGTGAGCAGATCACCGTCGAGAGCGTGTGGGACGACACCGACGTCGTCCATGTGCTCAATGGCAACGTCGAGGTGGTGGTGGAGAACTTCCACAGCACGACCGGCCTGCGCCTGCTGAGCCGATCCGATGCCAGCCTCGTGGTGAAGGTCAACGGCGCGAGCAGCGGCTTCACCGCCGCCGGCTTCCCGCTCGAGATCGAAGACCGCATCGGTGGCACGGTGCAGGTGGTCGGTCAGCCCGGGTTCCCGGTCGTGCTCACGAGCCTCTACGACGACTCGGTGGGGGCGAGCCTCGATCCGCTCGGTCGCACGGTGAAGGACACCAACAACGACGGCGTGGTCGGCGTCGACTCCACCGCGACCGCCCCGGCTGCGGGCGACTGGCGCGGACTGAAGTTCATGCCGTTGTCCAACGACACGAACGTCTCGATCCAGAAGGAAGCGGAGAAGCCCTACACCGGCAAGCTGGAGACGAACCAGACGGCGAGCACGGCGCAGGTACTCGGGGTCCTCGCGCCGAACTTCGCCACCGGCACCAACTCCACCGAGTCGGCCCAGAACAAGGGGGGGGACGACACCCGCAAGAACGGCTTCGAGGTCCACGGAGTGATCGCCTACGACGATCCGACCGACGTCGACGTCTACAGCCTCTCCGCCTATGCCGGCAGCGAGGTCTGGATCGACCTCGACAAGACCACCTCGTCGCTCGACGGGATGCTCGAACTGCTCGACGCCTCCGGCACGGTGCTGGCGCGGTCGGTCGACGCCACCAACGACTCCCGGATGGTGACCCAGGATCTCGTCGCCGGGACGGGCACGGGGACGAGCCGGGGCTACCAGTTGATCGCCGGCAACGTCCTGCCGGGCACGCTCACCGGCGTGCTCTACCGGGGCAACACGGCGATCCAGACCTTCACGGTCAGCCGCTCCGGTGCCTTCACCTTCACTGCGATCGGGGGGCCGACGGTGCGGGCCACCGGCGCGACCCTCGACGCGGTCACAGGGCTGGTGACGTTCACCTTCAACGGCGACCCCGGCACGACGAGCATCCGCGACATCGGTTTCTCCGCCGGCACGCTCGCCCGTGAGACGCTCGGCTACACCGCCAGCGGCGGCAACGGCGCCCTGCCGATGGGCAAGGACGAGTTCCGCGGCCTCGACAGCTATTCGGTCAATCCGCGTGATCCAGGGATGCGGGTGATCCTCCCCGGCACGGCCGGCACGCAGGCGCAGTACTTCATCCGCGTGCGCAGCCAGCCGACGGCGGCCGGGGTGACCACGCAGGCGGCCTACGAAGCGCGGCTCCGCGATCCGGCGCTGGTGAAGAGCGGGATCACCGCGGGCAACTACGAACTGCGCGTGCGCCTCCAGCAGCAGGATCAAAAGCCGGGTTCCACCGTCCGCTACGCCGACATCCGCTATCCGCAGATCGGCATCGATGCCCAGGGGCTGCCGCGCAACTCGCTCGTCGTCGGTGAGACCGGCGAGAGCGCCGCCGCCAACGATGCCCAGGGGGCGGCGCAGAACATCGGGAAGCTGCTCGAGATGGACCAGAACACGATCAGCGTGGCTGGCGCCCTCTCCGCCGAGGCCGACATCGACTGGTACACCTTCACGCTCGACTACGCCCTGATCCAATCGATCGGCGGCGTGAACGGCGGTGGCAAGACCTGGTCGACCGTGTTCGACATCGACTACGCCGACGGCATCCGTGGCGATCTCACCCTCTCGGTGTTCGACTCCACCGGCAAGCTGATCTACGTCGGCCGTGATTCGGACGTCGCCGACGACCAGCCGGGCACGGGCCAGGGCAACGACTTCGACGATCTCTCGCGCGGCAGCGTCGGCAAGCTCGACCCCTCGATCGGCCCCGTCCAGCTGCCGGCCGGCACCCCCGGTTCGACGACGCGCTACTACGTCGCCGTGAGCAGCAACGAGCGGCTGCCGAGCGCCCTCAACGCGACGTTCCAGGGGGCGGCGGCCAATCCCTTCATCCGTCTCGAGCCGGTCAATTCGGTGAAGCGGATCGTCGAGGACCACATCGGCACGACCGGCTACACGTCCAACGGCTTGCCGGTCGATCCGGTGAGCGGGCCGATCATCAACGTCGGGGCGATGGTGGCCAGCGGCTCCGCGCTGCCGCTGGCGGCGAATGTCCGGCCGTTCGGGCTGGCGGACGTGACGCTCTTCGTGTCGACGGGGAGCGGGCTCTTCACTGCCGACGCGTTCACCGGTGGGGTTGAGACGACGATCGCTCCCAGCGGGACGTATGGCAACGGCTCGGTCGGTGACATCGACATGCGCACCGACGGCCGACTGTTCCAGTTCTTTGGCAATAACAACGACGCCGCGAATGTCGGTCTGTTACGGGAAATCAACACCGGCACCGGCGGCATCATCTCGTCCACCGGCGACGGTGTTCCGGACGTGCCCTCAAGTCCCGGGACGGGCGACTGGTGGAAGCTCACGAGCAACAGTGTCGACGCCTTGGCGATCGGTCGGACTGACGTCGCGACCTACGAAGATCGCGTCTTCTACTCGCTCCGCGGGAACGGTGGTCAGTCCTTCTTGTACTGGGGGCGGACCAATGGGAACGCCGCCCAGGCCGACAACACCCCGTTCAGCCTCAAGGGGCAGATCACCGGTGCCGGGATCACCGGCTTCACGACCGGCCTCCAATTCCGTAACGAGAACGTCGGCACCCTCTACGGCGTGAGCAGCGGCGGGCAGTTCTACACGGTGAGCGTCGGCAGCGGTGCCGCAACGCTCGTCGCCGACTTCGCGACGGCCCTGGCGGCCGCCCCCGGCACGACCGGCTTCCAGGGCCTGGCGACGGCGCCGGTGAACCTCGAGGGGGGCAAGTATGCCGGGATGTTCTTCGCGATCACCAACAGCGGCCGGCTCGTGTGCATCGAGCTGCAAGGGGCGAGCGCCCGGCTCGTGCCGAACGTCTTCGACACGAATGGCGACGGCGTGCCCGACAGCAACATCTCGAACGTCATGGTCGGCAACCCGACCGGTCTGGCGTTCTCGCCACTCGACATCAACCTCTGGCATCCGACCGTGACGCGCAGCGGCGATCGCGGCCACGGCATCAACGGCACGGGCGACTCCAACGGCAACACGATCCCCGACGCGACGCGCGGAGCCCGCGACGGGGCGGCGAGCATGTATTTCGGCCTCGAAAAGTATGCCGACGATCCCTCGGGGACCTACCGCAACGGGGAATTCAATCCCGGTGGGGCGAACGGCCAGTACGGGGTGCAGTCGGCGCTCGAGGCCTATAACTGGCAGCGGGACCTGACCACCGGTGCGATCGGCAACAACTACAACCTCCCCGGCGGTGCCTACGGAAGCCTGATCACCAATCCGTTCAGCCTCGCCGGCTACGCCTACACCTCGAAGCCGACGCTCTACTTCAACTACTTCCTCGACTCGCAGAACGTCTCGGCCGACACGCGCATCGACGGCTCCTCGATGCGCGACAGCGCCCGGGTGTTCATCTCGGTGGACGACGGTCTCACCTGGGACGTGATCGCCACCAACAACCAGGCGCGGACGGAGCGCGACAATCTCACTGCCGAACTGCCCAACGTCCTCTCGGCGTCGTCGGCGATCGGTACCAGCCCCAACCAGCACGTCCAGGAGCTGTTCGACTCGACCGGCACCTGGCGGCAGGCGCGGATCGACGTCGGCCAGTGGGCCGGGTATTCCAACATCCGCCTGCGGTTCGACTTCAGCACCGCCGGCGAGATGGATGCCACCCAGTTGCGGAGCACCGCCGACGCCACCCAGACGGTGACCAGCGCCGTGACGGCGGGCACGACGGTGGCGCTGGGCAACCTCCAGGGGCTGCGCACCGGGATGGTGGTCACCGGCACCGGCGTGGGGACGCCGTCGCTCGGCACGGCCGTGACGGTCACGGCGGTCAACACCACCGCCGGCACCGTCACACTCTCGTCGGCGGTGACGGTCACCGCCGGCACCGTGCTCTCCTTCTACGACATCACCAACCGTGATCTGAACGACATCAACGGGCTCGCCGGGACGCTCGGCAACTTCCGCGATCCGTCGCGCGGCCAGAACAACGCCTTCGAGGGCTTCTACGTCGACGACATCGTCCTCGGGTTCGCCGAGCGCGGTGAGATGGTGACCGACGCGGCGGCGGGCCAGGTCGATTACTTCGACCTCGGCACACCCGTGTCGCCGACCTACCCGACCCAGTCGCTCCAGGGACCCTACCAACTCGAGATCCGCCGCGGCACCGAATACGGCGTCCAGCTCGACGCCGCGGCGCCCGACGTGACGATCTTCCAGACGATCGACACCGACGACCGCGCGGTGCAGTTCCCCGCGGCGCCGACGATCCAGCTCGAGACCAACGTGGTCGACGCCCTCCAGACCGGCGTGCTCACGAGGGCGGGCAACGGCGACGTCCACTTCCTCACCACGATGGAGCTGAATCTCCTCGCGGCGCAGGGCGTGGAGCCGGTGGACGGCACCACGTTCGTCCTCCTCCAGTCGACGGCCAACGGCACGGTGGCCAACAATCTGCTCTCGTGGAACATCGATCTTGCCGGTCAGCCGTCGGCGTTCCTGGAGTTCGCCTACGCGGTGCTGCCGCGTGAGGTGGTGACGCCGCTGCCCGCCACGTTCACCACGCCGGCGCTTCCCGGTGGCAACAAGATCCTCCCCGCCGGCGACGGCGTGGCGGTGAGCACCGACGGTGGCACGACCTGGACGACGGTGTTCTCCTTCGGCAACACCGGCACGACGCTGGCCACGGCCCGGCTCGACCTGGTCGATCTGCTCGGCGCACTGTCGGCCACGACCGTGGTCGGGTTCTTCCAGTCGGGCGACCGGCAGTTCCTCTCGCTGATCCCCAACCCCATCCCGGCCAACGCCGGCGGGATCGCGTTCGACGCCTTCCGCGTGTGGGCCGCGGCGCCGGTGACGGTGATCGGCGGGATCGGCGATTCCAATCACCGGCGCACGCAGGGGCAGTTCCTCGTCGAGAACAACATCATCACGGCCGCGGCGACCTACGGCATCAGTTTCGACGCCGGCGCCCGCGATGCGGGTTCGAACAAGCCCAATCCCGGTGTGGCCCGTAACCTGCCCGTGCTCAACAACCAGCGGCTCGCCCCGGGGGCGGTGGCGGTCAACAACATCATCTCGGGGGCGGGAACCGCCGGGATCCGCTTCAGCGGTGATCCCAACACCGGCAACGTGCCGCTGGCGGTGGTCCCGTACGGCCGGATCGTCAACAACACGATCTACGGCGGCTCCACTCCGCAGGGGGTGGGCATCGAGGTCAGCGACAATGCCGGCCCGACGATCATCAACAACCTGTTTGCCAACCTCGCCACCGGGGTGAGCGTCGATCTCGGCTCGCGCGGGGCGACCGTGATCGGCACGTCGGCGTTCTACGCCGTGGGCACGCAGGTCTCGCCGGGGGTGACCGCGAGCAGTTCGCTGGCGCTGCCCGGCAACCCGTTCGTCAACGCCGACGGCGGCAACTTCTATCTCGTCTCCGGTACGGCGGCGATCGACAGCGCCCTCAACATCCTGCAGGATCGGCCGGAATACACCGTCGTCACCGAGCCGCTGGGGATCCCGCAGTCGCCGGTGCTCGCTCCCGACCGCGACCTCTACGGGCAGCTGCGCACCGACGATCCGTCGCAGCCCACTCCCCCGGGCCTCGGCAGCAACGTGTTCAAGGACCGCGGGGCGATCGACCGGGTCGACTTCGTGCAGCCGTCGCTGGCGATCGTCGAGCCGCTCGACGACCGCAACACCTCCCCCGTCGACCGCGATCCGGCCCCCAACGCCGTGCGCCTCGAGCGTGGGGACGCCGCCAACATCACCCAGTTCGCCCTCCAGGTGAGCGACATCGGCGTGGGGATCGACCGGGCGACGGTCACGAAGGACGCGTTCACGCTGCGGCGCGACGGCGTCCTCCTCACCGAGGGGATCGACTACCTGTTCCGCTACATCGAGAACACCAACCGGGTGGTCTTCGAGTCGAACTCGGTCTATCCGCTGGGCACGTACGTGATCGGCACGACGACGCGGCCGACGGTCGGCGGCACGGTCGGCCTGCTCACCGATCTGGCCAACAACACGCTCCTGCCCAACAAGACCGACGGCTCGACCAGCTTCCAGATCGCGCTGGCCGACATCCCCGGGGTGCCGACGACGGTGACCGGCACACGGGGTGACTCGCAGGTCCAGCTCTCGTGGCTGCCGCCGGCCAACCCGGGTGGCACGCCGGTGACCGATTACGACATCGAGTATTCCGCCGACGCGGGCACCACCTGGGTGCCGTTCGCGGACGGTGTCTCCCCCGCGACGACCGCGACGGTGACCGGACTGACCAACGGCACGACCTACATCTTCCGCGTGACGGCACGCAATGCCGTCGGCATCGGCAGTCCGTCGGACCCGTCGGGCCCGGTGAAGCCACTCGCCCCGGCGTCGGCCCCCACCAACCTCCAGGTGGCGCTCGGGACCGGTCAGGCGGTGATCACGTGGGACGCACCGGCGTCGGCCGGCGGCTCGACAGTGAGCGACTACCGCGTGGAATCGAGCGTCGACAACGGCCTTACCTGGACGACGTTCAGCGACGGCGTGTCGACGGCGACCACCGCGACGGTGCCGGGGCTCGTCAACGGCACGACCTACCGCTTCCGCGTGACCGGGATCACGGAGCTCGGCCTGGGCATTCCGTCCGCACCGTCGGCACCGGTCACCCCGACCGCTGCCCCGGCGGCCCCGGCCGGGCTCACGGCCACGATCGGCGACCGGTTCGTCGATCTCCGCTGGGCCAACATCGACACCGGCGGCCTGCCGGTGACCGATCATGTGATTCAGTACAGCACCGACGGCGGCACGAACTGGACGACCCATGCCCACGCCGCTTCGGGGGCGACGAGCATCCGCGTCGGCGGCCTCACCAACGGCCAGGCGTATGTCTTCCGTGTGGCGGCGACCAATGCCACCGGCACCAGCCCGTTCTCCGCGGTCGCCGGGCCGGTCACACCGCTGGCACCCGCCACGGCGCCCACCGGCCTGGTCGGCACGCCGGATGATCGGCAGGTGATGCTCATCTGGACGGCCCCGTCCGACAACGGCGGCGCGCCGGTGGTCGATTACGTGCTCGAGTACCGGCTCGCGTCGGGCGGCGGTTGGCTGACCGTCAACGATGGCGTGTCGTCGGCCACCTCGGCCACGGTGACGAATCTGGTCAACGGCACCGGGTACGTGTTCCGCGTCACGCCGGTGACGGCCTACGGCCTCGGTGCCCAGTCGCTCGTCTCGACGGCGGTCACGCCGGTGACGGTGCCGACGGTTCCGGGGGTGCCGTTCGGCACGCGTGGTGACCGGCAGGTGTCGCTCTCCTGGACGGCGCCGGCCGACGACGGCGGCACGCCGGTGCTCGACTACATCGTGCAGTTCCGGGAGAACCAGACCGGCTCGGCATGGCAGACGTTCGCCGACGGCGTGTCGGCGGGCACCGCCACGACGGTGACCGGGCTGACCAACGGCACGAGTTATCTCTTCCGCGTGATCGCGCTCAACGCCGCCGGCAACAGCCAGGCGAGCGGCGACTCGGTGGCGGTGACGCCGCTGACGCTCGCCGACACGGTGCAGTCGCTCGTCGCGACGGCTGGGAACGGCCAGGTGGTCCTCGGCTGGTCGGCGCCGCTGAGCACCGGCGGCGCCGCGGTGAGTGACTACGTGGTCCAGTACCGTCTCGACACGCCGACCGCGGTGTGGACGACGTTCAGCGACGGCACGTCGGCGGTAACGGGTGCGACGGTCACCGGGCTGACCAACGGCACGCGCTACCTCTTCCGCGTGGCTGCGGTGAATCCGGTGGGGATCGGGTCCTTCGTCGAGGCCGGACCGGCAACGCCGTTCACGGTGCCCGGATCGCCGACTGGCGTGACGGGCACGGTCGGCGACTCGCGCGTGACCCTGTCGTGGACGGCGCCGGCGGCAACCGGCGGGGCAACGCTGACCGACTACCTGATCGAGTACCGCGTCAACGCCGCGGGCAGCACGTCGTGGACGCCGTTCACCCGCAGCCCCTCGACGGCGACGACCGCGGTCGTGACGCCGCTTGTCAACGGCGTGGGCTATGTCTTCCGGGTGACGGCGATCAACGCCGCCGGTCCCGGCGTGGCGAGCGCGGCGAGCACCGTGCTGACTCCTCTGACGGTGCCCGGTGCCCCGACCGGTGTCGTGGCGACCGCTGGCGACGGCCAGGCGCAGCTCAGTTGGGCTCCGCCGGCGAGCAACGGCGGCAGCCCGATCACCGACTATGTGGTCGAGTACAAGCGGCTCAGCGATGCCAACTGGACGACGTTCACCCGCAGTCCGTCGACCACCCCCGGTGCCCTGGTGACCGGTCTCACCAACGGCTTCAACTACCAGTTCCGGGTGACGGCGCGCAATTCGCAGGGGCTCGGCGCCCCGTCGGCTTCCAGCAGCGGTGTGACGGTGCGTGGTCTGCCCGGCGCCCCGACCGGGGTCACCGGGACCCGCGGTGACAGCCAGGTGACGGTGCGGTGGACGGCGCCGGCGAGCACCGGCGGTGCCGCGATCACCGACTACGTGGTCGAGTACCGACGGCTGCGGGATTCGTTCTGGACCCAGTTGGTGCGGCCCGCATCGACGGCGACCAGTGCCGTCGTGACCGGCCTCGTCAACGGCACCAACTACGCGTTCCGGGTGACGGCGCGGAACATCGTCGGCCTCGGCACGCCCTCGGCCGAGTCGGCGGGTGTGACGGTCTACGGCACGCCGTCGGCTCCGACGGGCGTGGTGGGGGTGAGCGGCGATCGGCAGGTGTCGCTCACCTGGGCCGCGCCTGCCAGCACCGGCGGGATGGCGATCACCAACTACATCGTCGAGTACCGCCGGGCGAGCGAGACGGCCTGGACGACGCTGGTGCGGCCGGCCTCGACGGCGACCAGTGCCGTGGTGGCCGGGCTGACCAACGGGTTCAACTACGTCTTCCGCGTGACGGCGGTGAACGTGGCGGGCAACAGTTCACCGTCGGCGCAGTCGGCGGCGGTGACCCCGCTGGCGGTGCCGACGGCACCCCGCGGCGTGACGGGCACCGGCCGTGGCGGTTCGGTGAGCCTGCGGTGGACCGCCCCGACCGACATCGGCGGCAGTCCGGTCACCGACTACGTGATCCAGTACCGGGTGAACCTCACCGGGACGAGCTGGGTGACGGTGTCGCGGGCGGCCTCGACGGCGACGAGTGCGGTGATCAACGGGTTCACCGTCCGGACCGGGCACCTGTTCCGCATCGCGGCGGTCAACGCCAAGGGGCAGAGCGCCTGGTCGGAGATCTCGGCACCGATCAATCCGTTCGCGGGCTGATCCGGCCCGGCGTCTTCTGCACGATGGTCGCCCGGCCGGGGTGCACGGCCGGGCGACACCGCTGACAGTGCCCCGACCGGCGTCGTGGCGACCCGTGGCGACGGCCAGCCCCAACTCGGCCGGCGTCCGCCGGCGAGCAGCGCGCTTGAACCCGCTCCGACTCCTGCGCGGGGTTCCCCCGCTTTTCCCAGGTTCACGCGAGCGCCCCGCCCACCATTCTGTGACGCGGGGGACGAAGCGGTCTGCGGTGACTGGGACGTGAGGCGGCGCCGTCAGGGTCGCCGCCGACCCTCCTCCATTCCCCACTCGACGCGACCGGCATTCGACGAACGACGGTCACGACCGGTGTGACCGGACGACGAAATCCTCCGTGAACAATTCCCCCTGGGAGGATCATCACGTCATGAACGCTTGGTTGGATCGTGGCAGGGGTGCCGTGGGTGCGGGTCGTACCGGTGGCCAGGCCGGTGCCGGCCGGCCCGGTCGGCACGGAGCACGGTGGCTTCCCGCCGCCCTCGGACTGACGTGGCTGGTCCTCGCCGCAGCGACGGCGGATGCCCAGGGATTCGACGACTTGCTCGGCCCCACCGGGCCCGGCCAGGCCGTCGCCGATGATGCGTCGATCATGGTGCCCACGGAGGAAGTCGCGGCGCCCGGCGAGGAAGGGGCCGTGATCATGCCTCCCGACGCCGACTCGATCAGCGACGAGGGAGCCGATGCGGTGGTCGTCGACGGCACCGGCGGCATCACCGAGGGCTTCGCCGAGGGGATGGGGCGGATCGTCGGTGTCTGGCCGATGACCGGCGGCAGCAGCGGCTGGTTCCCCGCCTCGGGGCTCGCCGGCGGCGAGGTGGTCGATTCCACCGGGGTGGTGAACCGCTGGTTCCTCCCCACCGATCCGCGTTGGGTGGTGCAGGTCGATGCCCTCATGCTCTGGCAGAGCAACCTCAACAGCCGGCCACTGTTCGTCGAGACGGCACCGGCCGGGCGCACGGCGCTCGACGCCAATCAGGCGCTCAATGACGTGGCGGTCGGGCCGCGCGTCGGCGTGCTCATGAACCTCGACCCGGTGTACGCCATCGAGGGCAACTACTTCACCGTCCGCAGCTTCTACGGCGAGCAGTCGACGCCGCACACGCAGGGCGGTTACCAGCAGGTGAACCTCGCCGGTTACGACTTCGCCGACATCAATTGGGCGCAGGTCGAGAGCCGGGGGCAGATCCAGTCGGCGGAACTCAACTGGCGGCGGCGGACCTGTGGCCCGATCACCTGGCTGGCCGGCTTCCGCTGGGTGGAGTGGAACCAGACGCTGACCATCAACGACCAATACACCGACACCACCGCCACACCGCCGGTCGGCTCCGACCAGTTCGTGACCGGGGTCGCCAACGATCTCTACGGTGGCCAGGCGGGCATGGACGTCGTCCTCTGGAACGACGGCGGGCCGGTGAAGCTCAGTGCCGTCGGCAAGGCGGGGGTCTTCTACAACACCGCCCTGCAGCGCTCGACCGTCACGTTCGCCGGTTCGCAGATCGGCCCCCTGGCCGCGGCTGCCGATCAGACGGCGTTCTTCGGCGAGTTGGGGATCCTCGGCACGGTGCGGCTCAACAAGTGGTGGAGCTGGCGGGCCGGCTACAACTTCTTCTGGCTCAGCGGAGTGGCAGTGCCCTCCGACCAGTTGTCGATCACCAACGCCAATCTGAATGCCGGTCCGGCGTCGGTGCTCGTCAATACCAACGGCAGCGTGCTGCTCAACGGCGTCTCGACCGGCCTCGAGGCGCGGTGGTGACAGATGGCGAAACGCCAGCGGCACCGGTCACGGCCGGTGCCGCTGCCGCGAACGCCCGCAGGGCTTCGCCGGTGTGGCTACGGAGCTGGGGGGCTCCGCTGCCGCCGGTGGAGCCCTGCTGCGTTTCATGGCGCGCCGCGTGGATGATGACATCCTCGGGCGGACCGGCGACCACCACCCGGCCGCCGCCGTCGCCCGCCTCCGGTCCCATGTCGATCACCCAGTCGGCGGCGGCGACCACCTCGAGGTTGTGTTCGACGACGACCACGGTGTTGCCCGCTTCGACGAGCCGCTCGAGGACCACGAGGAGCTTCTCGATGTCGGCGAAGTGGAGGCCGGTGGTCGGCT
>SXGQ01657656.1_pt1 | contig 25684 bp, 25 predicted proteins | sample 3178371 | NCBI WGS metagenome assembly SXGQ01 (sample SAMN11356859, study PRJNA531348) | freshwater metagenome | isolation source: freshwater sample F1-20 | place: China: Fuxian Lake, Yuxi | collected 2017-12-25 | reverse complement strand
GGTTTTCTCTCTGTGGTTGAGGTTCATTCCGAGAAACAGAAAAGCCGCCCGGTGGGCGGCTGACTGCGCACGAGAACGAACCCGTGCGCTAGCGAATAATGATGATGGCTGCAGTGTTACGGGAAGTAGTCACGGCGTTCATAGCTTCTCAGTCAACAGGATTCTGCACCCAGTGTCAACGCCCAGATCATATTTCTGATGCTCCCGAGATTGGGAGGAATCTCGGTAAGGTTCGGTAATGGCCAATCCAAAGCGCGAACTCTCCCCCGGTATGCAGGAACAACTCGATCTTGGCTACGTATTCGGCGGACTTGCCACCTTTGGCCAGCGCCCTTTTTTGACTGAGCCTTCACAACTTGATGAGTGGCAACCCGATGTCGCCATCGTCGGAGCGCCCTACGACAACTCAACCACCAACCGCCCTGGGGCCCGCTTTGGCCCGCGCGCGATTCGCTCACAGGCGTACGAACCTGGCGGTTACCACATGGACTTGGGTATCGAGATTTTCGATTACCTCGAAGTTGTCGACTTTGGCGATGCGTATTGCCCTCACGGTCAGACCGATGTCAGCTTGGCCAATATCAAGGCCCGAGTGAGTGAAGTCGCTCGCCGCGGCATTATTCCGATCACACTTGGTGGTGACCATTCCATCACCTGGCCCGCCGCAACTGCCGTCGCTGAAGCCAAAGGATTCGGCAATGTCGGCATAGTGCATTTTGATGCGCACGCCGACACCGCCGATATTCTTTATGGCAACTTGGCAAGTCACGGAACACCCATGCGCCGACTCATTGAGTCAGGTGCAATTCCGGGCAAGAACTTTGTGCAAGTTGGTTTGCGCGGCTACTGGCCGCCAAAAGAAATTTTTGACTGGATGCGTGAACAGGGCATGCGTTGGCACACCATGGACGAGATTTGGCAACGCGGATTTCAAGCGGTCATGAAAGATGCAGTTGCCGAGGCTTTGGCGGCTGCCGACAGTTTGTATCTCTCAATTGATGTTGACAGTCTTGACCCTTCGTTCGCTCCCGGTACTGGAACTCCCGAACCTGGCGGCATCACGTCGGCAGATTTGTTACGAATGGTGCGCACGTTGTGTCTTGAACACAACGTTGTTGGCATCGACATTGTCGAAGTTTCACCGGCGTACGACGTGAGCGATCTCACCGTGAACGTGGCACACCGCTTGGCGTTTGAGTGTCTGGCTGGTCTTGCAGCCCGCCGACGCAATCAACAATAATTATTTAGCGAGTTCACACCAGTGGGCGTACTTGGCTTCTTGGCCCCGCACGACGCGCCCATACAGCTGACCAATAGCAGTTGTTGCTGGGCCAGGTGCTGGAACTGAACGATCGTCGACCGATGCAACTGCGCTGACTTCAGCAGCGGTACCGCACACAAAAATTTCATCGGCAATGTAGAGATCGCTACGGGCAATGTTGTCAACGCGAATATCGATGCCAAGATCGCGACCAATTTCCATCACTGAGTTCTGGGTGATTCCCTCTAGTGCACCAGCCGACAACGGCGGGGTCAAAATGATGCCGTTGCGTGAACAGAAAATGTTTTCACCGGTGCATTCAGCAACAAGTCCGTTCGGAGCCAACATGATGGCTTCGTCGTAACCAGCGCGCAAGGCTTCAACTTTGGCCAACGATGAGTTCACATAGTTGCCAACCGTCTTGGCGGCCGGGGGCATGGTGTTGTGATCGTGACGGGTCCACGAAGAAATCTTCATGCGAACACCCTTGGTCAACGCATCGTCGCCCAAGTAAGCGCCCCATGGCCAGCACGCAATCGCCACGTCAACCTTGCAGGGCAATGTGTTGAGTCCCATTTCGCCGTAGCCGTAGTACGCCAACGGGCGCACGTAGCACGACGGCAAACCAGTTGAGGCAACGGTGTATTTGGTGGCCTGAATCAGTTCTTCAACGGTGAACGGAATTTCCATACCAAGAATGTGGGCGCTGCGGAACAAACGCTCAATGTGCTCGGTGAGGCGGAAAATCGCGGTGCCCTTCGACGTTTCGTAAGCGCGGATTCCTTCGAAAACTCCGGTGCCGTAGTGCAAGGTGTGGGTGAGCACGTGTACTTGTGCCTGATCCCAATCGACCAATTCGCCGTTCATCCAAATTTTTGGGGTGGGGATCAGTGTGGGCATTACGGACTCCGTTCGAAAGTTCTGTTAGTGAGATTAGTTGGTAACGAGTTGGGCTTAGCCCTTAATTCGGGCTGCGATCGCGTCAGCGATCTCAACTGTGTTGCCGGTAACTGGGTCGGCACAAGCTGCACGAATGCGATCGGCAGCCTGACTTTCACCCAAGAAGTCGAGCATCAACGCCGCCGACAAAATTGCTGCGGTCGGATTGGCCTTGCCTGTTCCCACGATGTCGGGGGCCGAACCGTGAACTGGTTCAAACATGCTGGGGCCCGTACGAGCGGGGTTGAGGTTGGCCGAAGATGCCAATCCAATGCCGCCAGAGACTGCTCCACCGAGGTCGGTCAAAATGTCACCAAACAAGTTGTCGGTCACGATGACGTCATAACGATGTGGGTCTTGCACGAAGTAGATGCATGCAGCGTCAACGTGGTTATACGCAGTACCGATATGCGGGTACTCGGCAGCCACATCGTTGAAAGCGCGCTCCCACAAGTTGCCAGCGAAAGTGAGCACGTTGGTTTTGTGGACCAAAGTGACATGCTTGCGATCACGCTTGTTTGCCAATTCAAATGCGTAACGAATGCAACGCTCAACGCCCATGCGCGTATTGACACTTCCTTGCGTCGCAACTTCGTGAGGTGTTCCCTTACGCAACACTCCACCTTCGCCGACGTACGGACCCTCGGTGTTTTCACGAATACAGATGAAATCGTGCGGCTTGGTGTGACCAGGCGCAGTGCCAATGAACGGGCGCTGATTGATGTACAGATCTAGTTCAAAGCGCATCTTGAGCAACAAGCCACGCTCAATAACTCCCGGCGGAACATCAGGTGTGCCGACAGCCCCAAGAAGAATGGCGTCAAAGGCACGCAACTGGTTCAACACTTCATCAGACAAGATTTCGCCGTCGCGCAAGAAACGTGCTCCACCGAGGTCGAAATCGGTGGTGTCAATGTTGACTCCGGCCGCTCGGACTACTTTGAGGGCCTGGATAGTGACTTCGGGTCCGATGCCGTCTCCGCCGATCACGGCAATACGGTGCGATATTGTTGGTGCCATAAGTCCCACATCGTACGGGCAATGGGCTCAAGCCAAACAGTTCACGACGACCAGGGCTTTAGGTAGCCCGCCGCCCTGCGGTAACTCGCACGTCTTGGCCCTGCCATCGCAAGGTTTGCCGCCTGGCGTTACCCTGTGAATATGGCCCAGGTACACCACCTCACCCAAACCGCTCTCGAGCGACTTCAGGCAGAATTTCACGACCTCACAACCCGAGGCCGCATCGAAGTTGCCGACAAGATCGAACGCGCCCGCGAGATGGGCGACCTCAAAGAAAATGGCGACTATCACGCCGCTAAAGATGAGCAAGGTCATATGGAAGGCCGCATTCGCCATCTTGAATCAATTCTTGAAAATTATGAACTTGTCGAAACCGATGACGGCGATGTTGTGGGACCCGGCAAGCTCGTCACTCTCTCTATTGATGGTGACGAACCCGAGACGTATTACCTTGGCTCACGCGAAGAGAAGTTCACTGGCGCTGCCACCATGACTCCCGAGTCGGCGCTCGGCCAAGCAATTCTTAGACGCCGTATTAACGAGACCGCCGAATACGAAACACCCAACGGCTCAAAGTTAAGCGTGTCGATTATCAGCGTGGAGCTGCCCTGAGTTCAAATACTTCCAGCAACGAAACTGGCATTCCCCCACTGCCGCCTGGACGAGATATCGAGTTACCGGGTCGTGGAACGACGTTCGTTCGCGAATTACCAGGCCCGCATCCTGATGCACCAGTGGTGTTATTGCTACATGGTTGGACCGCAACTGCCGATCTCAATTGGTTTGCGGTGTACGAGACACTCGGACAACACTTCCGAGTCATTTCATTAGATCATCGCGGTCACGGTCGTGGTATTCGCACCCGCAAACCATTTCGTTTGGCTGACTGCGCCGATGACGCGGCATGTTTATTGGCCGAACTGGGAATCAAAAAAGTCATCCCCGTTGGCTATTCAATGGGTGGACCAATTGCGTTGTTGATGTGGCGTCGCCACCGCGCCGTCGTTGATGGATTGATGTTGTGCGCGACAGCCGGAAGTTTTGCTCACAGTCGCGGCGAACGTATGGGATTTTTGGGCTTGACCGGAATGGGTGCACTCGCCCGCCTGACTCCATCTACCGCAAAAGAGTGGTTAACCGAGCGTCTCTTCTTGCGACGTAAAGCATCGAAGTGGGGCCCGTGGGCCATGAGTCAGATTGAGTTACACGATTGGCGCATGGTTCTTGAAGCGGGTCAGGCAATCGGCAATTTCTCAGCCCTTGAATGGTTACCAGAAATTGATGTTCCAACTTCTCACATCATCACATTGCGTGATCCAGTAATACCTGTGCACCGACAATTGAAACTGTATTCCGAGATACCGCAAGCTAAAGCAGTACGCATCGATGGCCAACATGATGCGATTGTTGCGCTCGCGCCCAGCATGGGTCAGATGATCGTCGATGGTGTCAACTCAATCATTGAACGAAACAGCATCGAACGTGCGCAGGTTTCACAATGAAGAATCGCACCCGTGCTGGCATCGTTGCCCTCAGTGCACCAGCAATCTTTTATCTGATCAAGAAACGTGGCGGTGCCAAAAAGATCACTAGCGCTATCCGTCGCGGAAACTTGGCTGCACGTAACGCCGAAATTCTTCGCTTAGGTGCTCGTGTGGGAGCAACTTATGCAACCGCATCGGCTCGTAAAGTTTTTTCTTCGGCTGAACGACGCATTGAGATCAATCACGAAACCGAATTAAAGACGGCTGCACAAGTTTCAGAACGCCTGGGCAATATGAAAGGCGCGTTAATGAAGCTTGGCCAAATGGCCAGTTACCTCGACGATGGTTTGCCCGCGCCGATGCGCGCCGCATTGTCACAGTTGCAAGCCAGTGCACCTCCTATGTCAAGTGACTTGGCGGCCGAGGTCATCGAACGTGAACTTGGTGCAAGCCCCGACAAAGTTTTCGTTGAATGGGATCCTGTGCCGATTGCTTCGGCATCAATTGGTCAAGTACATCGTGCGGTGATAATTGATCCAACAACTGGCAAAGAACGCGCTGTTGCTGTCAAGGTGCAATACCCCGGCGTCGATCAAGCCATTGATGCCGACCTACGTAACGCCGATTTTCTTGGTGCGTTATTGCAACAGGGATTCAGTGGGCTCGACCCGAGCGACATGGTGCAAGAAGTTAAGGAACGTATTCGTGAAGAACTTGATTATTCACGTGAAGCGAAAAACCAACAACTCTTTGCCGATTACTACCGAGGTCATCCCTATATCAGCGTTCCTGAGGTCATGCCGACAATGAGCACCTCACGAGTTCTCACAACTGAACTCGTGAACGGAATGTCGTTTGCTGAATTGATGCAACAAGATCAAGAGCAAAAGAACCTCACTGGCGAATGTCTCTTCCGATTCGTCTTTCGCAGTTTGTACGGAATGCATAAGTTCAACGGTGACCCGCATCCCGGTAACTACATCTTTCGTGAGGACGGTCGCATTACTTTCCTTGACTTCGGTCTTGTCAAACATTTCAGTGACAGCGAAATGAATACATTCATTTCTATGGTCAAGTCAGCAGCCTATGAAAGTGATATTCCAACGTTTCGCGCAGTCTTAGAAAACGCCGGAATGTTGCAACGTGACGCCCCTGTCGAAACCGCCGATGTCGGAACCTACTTCGGACGTTTTTACGAACCGGTTCGCCAAGACGAGGAGATCACCTGGACCCCCGAGTATTCAAAAGGCATCGTTCGTCACACGTTTGATCGATCAAGCCCCATCGCGCAGTACGCAACGGTTCCAAAACCATTTGTTTTCATTCAGCGCATCAACCTTGGTTTGTACGCAATTCTTGGTGAACTCGGAGCGAGTGGCAACTATCGCCGCATCTCACAAGAGATTTGGCCCTTCGCCAACGGTGCTCCAAGCACCGAAATGGGTCGACATGAAGCGCAATGGCTGGCCCAGCACGGATAGCGTGTCGCAGATGTCATCTCGCACATCACGCGCATTAATCGCACTCACAGTCTCATCCACACTTCTCTTCACTGCGTGTGGTGGCGACGATTCTTCACCCACGACCGATGCACCTTCATCAACTGATCCATCTGCGACAACTGACCCAGCTGATCTCATTGACGAGCCGACAGTTTCTTTGCCCACCGAAATACCAACCGAGTTAGTCATCACCGACATCATCGAAGGTGAAGGCGAAGCAGCCGTTGAAGGATCAACTGTGTACGTGTATTACGTCGGTGTTTTAAGTAAAAACGGAAAGCGTTTTGATGGCAACTTCGGCAGCGATCCATTTGCCGTCACATTGGGCGTTGGTGCCGTCATCAAAGGCTGGGACACCGGCCTCATCGGCATCAAGGCAGGTGGCCAACGTCAGTTAGATATCCCTGCAGAGCTCGCGTATGGGTCAGCGGGTTCGGGCGACGCCATCCCGCCTGATTCAGCTATTTCATTCATCGTTGAAGCGGTTGCCATTGTTCCGCCGATTGATCCTGACGATGCTCCCGAGATCACCATTGAAGGTGCCGAGAATGTTGATGCATTGGTCAGCGAAGATCTCGTTGTTGGTGACGGCGACGAGGCCACAACTGGTTCGAATGTTCTCGTCCACATCATCGCTTTCAACGGTGCAACCGGTGAAGAACTCGCCACTACTTGGGGCGACCCGAGTCCAGTTGCACTGCTGCTTGCAGAGGGCGGCTCGTTGCCCGGTCTCGTTGAAGGCATACCTGGAATGAAAGTTGGCGGTCGCCGTCAACTCACCATTCCGTTTGCTGATGCATTTGGCACCGAAGGTAACTCTGGGATGAAGTTGCCAGCGTCAACCGACCTCATTGTCGTTATTGACCTGCTGTCAACTTTCTAAGTTTCAACCGTTAGGTGGCGGACCATTTCCGTTCGGTGGTGGGTTGCCACCGTTGCCACCCATCGGTGGCATATCGGCGCCAGCATTTCCAGTCTGCGTTGTTGATGTTCCAGTAAAACATCCGATGATGTACGGGAACTCACTAGTGGCGTGGTAGCGATACGTCCCATCAGGACCTATACGACCGTTGCATTCGTCGAGCACATTAGTTTTTCCACTGGAGTTGTAGGTATAGGCATTCCACGAATATGACGTTGGATCCCCAGTCATGTCGTATCCCGAAACAAATTCCGCAGTTTCGGTGCAATCAACATTAAGACATCCAACTGAGTTATAAATCGGGAAACCGTCAAGGGCATATCCGACAATGACTGAACTTGTGAGATTGCAAAACACATCTGAGTACAACGCGTGATTGTGATAGTCGGCGTTGTATCCGGTGTGTCCGCCACAGGTATCAAGAATCCCGTTGTACACGGGATCGCCAAACGCTTGATCAGTCGGCACTGGACCTTCAGTCGGCCCATATATAGGCAAACCCGTTGTGGTGAAACCAAGAGTTCCAAGAACGTCGGCTATGGAGGTAGTCGTGGCTGCCACAGTTGGCTTCAACGGAACACGCCACACCCATGCTTGTTCGTTCAGCCCATTCGGCGTCAAGGGTTCGTACGTGTAACTCGGCATGCCATTTGAAGTCACCACTAGTTCGGTGTCGGTGCACTCAACCAATACTTCGGGCATTGCGTATTCTTCGCCAGCACCAGTGACCGCAGTGAGATCTGGAAAGACGGACGTCGGACATTCGCCGAGCACAGGCAACGCACTATTTGCCGCAACATCTGGCGCGGGAGCCTCGGTCGACACAATCTCTGCGGTCGTTGTAGTTTCTGCGCCAGATTCCGTCAGCGATGTAACCACGGAGTTATCTGCATCTGATGAAGAACTACATGCCATCAGAGTGAATGCAACGGCCGCCAAGGCAATGTGTCGAGAAATTTTCATTCCGACAGTCTGACAATTCTGTGACGATAAGTCATTGTTCTGTTGGTGAGAGTTTCGTGACGGTTATTGAAGTTCGTCCTTCCACCAGGCTTCAAGAACGTCGGGGATGCCGCCCATCCCCCGCTCTGACATGTTCTTCACGTCATCGGGTTCATCGCTCGAACGCATCACCGTGGCGATCTTGCCATCACAGATCGCAATACAAACGCGCACTCGTTGACGATTGGGATGTTCGCTCGGTCGCACACTGGGCTCAACATCTTCTTTCGGTTCTTTTTCCATGGGAGCCGCCCAACCAGTGACGACTAAACATCCCGCTTTAGTGGCCGGCGGACGGGGGTTGTTCATCATCAATTCGTAGGGATTGGACTCAAGCGCAATTTGCCAGTCGTCGTTTTCGTTTTCGGGCATCGCATACAAACGGGCAAAGTCAATCTCAAATGGATCGTCTAGTTCGGCATGTACCAATGAGTCAATGAATTGCGCAACAAGTAGGGCTGGTTCGGGGATGTTGTCATGGTTTTCTTCGTGAGTTGAGGTCATGCCCGTACTGTGGGAATGAACCCACATAAACGGTGACGAACTCAGCAGTGACTACAGAAGTTTTGCTAAGTCTTTGGCAGATTCAACAACTGCTGCGCCGTGTCGCTCACCAGGCTTGCGCGATAAGCGTTCAATCGGACCACTCACGCTGATCGCGGCAACGATGATTCCCTGCGCATTCATCACTGGTGCACTGACTGATGCCACGCCTGCCTCCCGTTCGCCGATTGATTGAATCCAACCGCGCTTATCGACACGTTCACCTTCTAAAACGTGACCAGCCGAGCCGACGCCGAGTGGCAACAACGAACCTTCGGGAACGATCCAACGCAATCCATGCGGAGACTCCAGCGAAACCACGCAACGACGACCTTCACCTTCGCGCACATACAACTGCACCGACTCGCCAGTAGTCGCCCGCAATTCGTCAAGCACTGGACGCGCCACTTCAACCAATGGCAAAGCCGACGCTGCGGCCTTGCCCAGTCCAACAAGACCCCAGCCAAGTGCAAACCGCCCGTTGCTGTCGCGTCGCACCAAGCCGTGGTCTTCTAACGCTGATGCCAGGCGGTGGGCAGTAGCCCTGGGCATACCAGTGGCATCTTGAAGTTCAATCAACGAGGACGCACCGTTGGTTTCAAGAGCACGCAAAACCGCGATGACCTTGTCAACAACTCCGACGCCCGATATGCTGTCCATACAGTAAGAATACTATCTCACATATTGAGAAAAAACTTATTGAAACAACACACTCGAGATCTTTGAGGAATTAATGAGTAACCCCACCACCCTCGCCCAGAAAGTTTGGGACAGCCATGTCGTGCACTCGGCCGCTGACGAACCCGATCTTTTGTACATCGACTTGCATCTCGTGCATGAAGTGACGAGCCCGCAAGCTTTCGATGGTCTGCGTTTAACCAAGCGACCCATTCGTCGACCCGAACTCACGATTGCAACCGAAGACCACAACGTGCCAACGGCCGACATCCACTTGCCCATCGCCGACCCAATCTCGGCTCGGCAAGTTGAAGTCATGCGCAACAACGCCAAAGAGTTCGGCGTTGAACTGTTCTCAATGGGCAATCCATTGCAGGGCATCGTGCACGTGATCGGACCCGAACAAGGTCGCACCTTGCCCGGCATGACCATCGTGTGCGGCGACAGCCACACGGCAACTCACGGAGCTTTTGGTTCACTGGCTTTCGGTATCGGAACCAGCGAAGTCGAGCACGTGCTTGCAACTCAGACTCTTCCCCAAAGCCGCCCCAAGTGGATGAGCGTTGAAGTCAACGGCACATTGCCCGCTGGCGTCACTGCCAAAGACATCATCTTGGCAATCATCGGCAACATCGGAACTGGCGGCGGCATTGGTTATGTCATCGAGTTCCGTGGCTCGGCTATTCAGGCATTGTCCATGGAAGGGCGCATGACCGTTTGCAACATGACCATCGAAGCTGGCGCCAAAGCCGGACTCATTGCACCGGACGACGTCACTTTCGAATACCTCAAGGGTCGCACCCATGCCCCCAAAGGAGCCGAGTGGGATAAAGCCGTTACCTATTGGAAGACCTTGAACACCGATGCTGGCGCAAAGTTCGACAAAGAAGTCGTGATTGACGCCAGCACATTGGTGCCGCAAGTGACGTGGGGAACCAACCCTGCACAAGTTGCCAGCATTGATACGCCAATTCCATCACCTGATGATTTCAACGACCCGACAACACGCGAAACCGTTGCTCGTGCAATTGAATACATGGGTCTCACACCCGGAACCTTGTTGCGCAATGTCAAAGTTGACACGGTGTTCATTGGTTCATGCACCAACAGTCGCATTGAAGACTTGCGCGCTGCTGCCTCAGTGATGAAGGGTCGCACCGTCACTGTTCCGCGTGTGATGGTTGTCCCTGGAAGCCATTCAGTGAAGACACAAGCAGAGGCTGAAGGTTTGCACGAAATCTTCCGCGCTGCTGGTGCCGATTGGCGCGAGCCCGGTTGTTCGATGTGCCTCGCGATGAACCCCGACAAACTCACGCAAGGTGAGCGTTCAGCAAGCACAAGCAACCGCAACTTCGAAGGTCGTCAAGGCCGGGGTGGTCGTACTCACTTAGTGTCCCCCGAAGTCGCCGCAGCAACTGCAGTTGCTGGCACCTTCGCCACACCAGCAGATTTAGATTCAGGCCGACTTGAAGTGAAGGACGAATCATGAAGAGTGTTCAAATTCTCACCGGTAACGGAATCCCCCTGCGTCGTAGCGACGTTGACACCGACCAAATCATTCCCGCTGATTGGCTGAAGCGAGTTGAACGAACTGGCTTTGAAGCTGGTTTGTTTTCAACCTGGCGCGATGATCGCAGTTTTATTTTGAACGACGAACGATATGCCGGCGCTTCAATCTTGGTAGCAGGTCCATCGTTTGGTGTTGGTTCGTCACGCGAACACGCCGTGTGGGCAATTCAGCAATACGGATTTGATGCAGTGATTGCACCAAGCTTCAGCGACATCTTTCGCAACAACTGCACCAAGAATGGTTTGGCACCAGTTACATTGCCGATTGAAGCAGTCGAAAAGATCTGGGCAGCAATTGAAGCCGATCCCAAAACCAACATCGTGGTTGACATGGAACGATTGATTGTTGAAGTTCCGAGTATCGGTTTAACCGAGTCGTTCCCGATGGAACCACAGAACCAGCATCGATTCTTAAACGGTCTTGATGACATCGGCATCACGCTCACGCACGCCGATCAAATCACCAACTTCGAATCTACCCGCCCCACCTGGCTCTCTCAATAACCTTGTGTTTCTGGTGAGGATTTTTACTCATTTTGAGTAAAAATCCTCACCAGAATCACTCGAGAAATTCGGCGAGGTTGAAGAGTTTGGGATTATTGCTGAAGACTTCGATTGACTTCGTGATCGGCATGCGCATCGTACGCTGCAAGATCGTCACTTGAGTGTGCTGGTTGTATTCAACCAACGTCACGGCCCAACCATCGCGACCCGCACGCGCAGTACGACCTGAGCGGTGCAAGTAATCCTTGTTGTCTTTGGCCGGCTCATAATGAATGACGGCTGCAATATCGTCAATGTCAATGCCGCGGGCAGCCACATCGGTTGCCACCAAAACGCTTAGTGAACCTTCAGCAAAACGACGCATCGCTTTTTCGCGCGCCGGTTGAGCCAAGTCGCCATGAATTGCCGCGGCATTTATACCGAGGGCAATCAAGTTGTCCGTGACACGATCGCACACCCGCTTGGTCTGACAGAACACCACGGTCTTACCTGCACCCCGTGAGATTGCCGAAACAACTTTGTCCTTATCCATGTGGTGAACCGCAAGCCACAAATGGTGCATTGTTCCGACAGTGTCGGTCGCCTCATCAATTGCCACCTCAACTGGGTTCGTCATGAATTGACGAATTAGGTGGCCAACATCGCCGTCAAGTGTTGCCGAAAACAACATCGTCTGATTACGTCCGGTACAACGACGCAGTACCCATTCAACTTGCGGGGTAAAGCCATCGTCGGCCATGCGGTCGGCTTCGTCGAGCACAACTACTTCAACAGCCGACAAATCAATCTCATCCGACTTCAACAAGTCGATCAAGCGCAATGGTGTCGCAACAACAATCTCGATACCTTTTGCCATGTGCTCAACCTGCTGGTGACGACTTGCGCCACCGTAGACCGCCAAAACATGTCGTCCCGAATGACGAGCAAGTGGTTCAAGAACTTCAGCAACTTGCACTGCCAGTTCGCGCGTTGGCACTAACACCAAGCCCAAGGGCTTCATCGGTTCGGCCTTCATCGAAATTCGCGACAACATCGGCACGCCAAAGGCGAGAGTTTTACCCGAACCGGTCTTGGCTCGGCCACACACATCGTGACCTTGCATCGCAACCGGAATCGCTTCAATCTGAATCGCGAATGGATTGGCAAAGCCGGCAGCAGCAAGACCTGCATCGACTTCGGGTGGAACTCCAAGCTTGGCGAAACCCGTAGGGGTCTCGACTGGCGGAAGCACATTGATACTGGTTAGGGGTTGCGCGGGGCCGGAAACTTCTTCGTGTCCGGCAGAGTCACGCGGACGACGCGGACTCCGAGGCGCTCCCTTGCGGGGGGCGAAATTACTCATGTTGGATTGCAGGGTATCCCCGATCATGTCCATATGGGGCGATCGCAGACATTCGTTGTGGCGTCAACACATCAAAATGCCTACTGTTGGACCATGCGTGTTCCGTTGACCATCATTGATCACATCCGTCGGGCCGAACTTCTCTACCCCGATCGCATCGCGGTCGTTGATGAGCCCGATCAGCCCGCGCCGTCGTGGGATTCACTCACCTATCGCCAAGTTGCCGAACGGGCGCGCGCTCAAGCCGCTGGTCTTGATGCTCTCGGAATTGGTGTTGGCGAGCGCGTCGCCATGGTGTCGCACAACTCAGCGCGACTCCTCACAGCTTTCTTTGGTATCTCCGGATCTGGACGAATCTTGGTGCCGGTCAACTTCAGACTTGTCGCCGAAGAAGTGAAGTACATCGTGAAGCATTCTGGTGCTCGCGTGTTGTTGATCGACCCCGAACTTGAAGAAGCAATGACGTCAGTTGAGTGCGAACACAAATTCATCATCGGTTCCGAGTCCGACCAGATTCTGCTGCGCTTCGGTGTTGAGCCCAAGCCCTGGACTCCTGATGAAGATGCGACCGCAACCATCAACTACACGAGTGGCACAACTGCGCGTCCCAAAGGCGTGCAACTCACGCATCGTAACTTGTGGTTGAACGCAGCAACTTTTGGTTGGCAGATGGGTGTGAATGATCGCGATGTTTATTTGCACACGCTTCCGCAGTTCCATTGCAATGGTTGGGGCATGGTCTACGCCGTCACTGGCATGGGTGGTCGCCACATCATCTTGCGCAAAGTTGATGGTGCCGAAATTCTGCGTCGCATTGATGAGCATGGTGTCACGATGTTGTGCGGCGCTCCCGCAGTTGTGAACATGGTTCTTGATGCTGCAGCCAATTGGGATGGACCAATTCCTGGTCGCAATCGTGTGCGCATGGTGGTCGCTGGTGCACCGCCGCCAACAAAAACCATTGAGCGCATGGAAACAGAACTCGGTTGGGAATTCATTCAGCTGTACGGCCTCACCGAAACTTCTCCATTCCTCACAATGAATCGCACACGCGAAGAATTTGATGCGCTCACATCGGCCGAACGAGCCCAGAAGCTTTCGCGTGCTGGTTCGCCCGCACTCGGAGTCCAGTTGCGTATTTCTGATCAGGGCGAAGTTCTTGCCCGAGGCAACGTCGTCATGCATGGTTACTGGGATCAACAAGAAGCAACTGCAGATGCAATTCACGCTGCGAGCGATGATGCCGGTGGAGTTGAGTGGTTCCATACCGGCGATGGAGGTGACATTGATGCCGATCATTACTTGTCAATCAGTGATCGCAAAAAAGACGTCATCATTTCAGGTGGCGAAAACGTTTCATCAATTGAAGTTGAAGATGCTGTTTTCAGCCACCCCGATGTCAACGAGGTTGCCGTCATTGGCGTTCCCGATGAAAAATGGGGCGAGTTAGTGATGGCTCTTGTTGTGAAAAATCCAACTTCAAGCCTCACCGAAGACGAACTCATCGCATACGTCAAAACGAAACTCGCGGGCTACAAATGTCCAAAGCGCATCGAGTTCAGAAACGAACTCGCCCGCACAGCAACGGGCAAATTACAAAAGTTCAAACTACGCGAGCCGTACTGGGTCAACCACACGCGTCAGGTGAACTAGACCTTACTGCTTCATACCGCGCATGGCGGTACGACTGTCTTGCTGTTCTAAAAACCATTGATAGGTACTGGCAAGTCCACTATCAAGCGTGTAACTCGGCGACCAACCCAAGTTGTTCAAACGACTCACGTCGAGAACCTTTCGCGGCGTTCCATCAGGCTTTGATGTGTCAAAACGAAGTTCTGCGGCCGGGTACACAACATTGCGAACTTTTTCGGCCAACTCGCGGATGCTGAGGTCGACGCCGGTTCCGACGTTGATGTGCATATCGTCGCTGTAATTCTCAATCAAAAACACACACGCATCAGCCAGGTCGTCAACGTGCAAGAACTCACGCATCGGACTTCCGGTTCCCCAGATTTCAACTTCTTTGCCACCGCTTTGCTTAGCGTCATGAAATTTACGAATGAGTGCTGGCAACACATGGCTTGATGACAGATCAAAGTTGTCTTCGGGTCCGTACAAGTTGGTCGGCATCGCCGAAATGAAGTCGCTTCCGTATTGACGGCGGTATGCCTGGCACAACTTGATGCCGGTGATCTTGGCGATTGCATACCATTCGTTTGTCGGTTCAAGCGGTCCCGTCAGCAATTGCTCTTCGGTGATTGGCTGCGTTGCATGACGCGGATAAATACACGAGCTACCGAGATACAACAATTTGGTCACCCCAACGCGATGACTGGCATCGACAACGGTTCCATGAATCATGAGATTGTCGTAAATGAATTCGGCTGGCCGAGTGCTGTTCGCCAAAATGCCACCAACGGTTCCCGCAACCAAGAACACATAATCGGGTCGGTTGTGTTCAAACCACGTATTCACTGCACCTTGATCGCGCAGATCGAGTTGCGCCCGAGTTGCGGTGAGGATGTTGGTGAAACCACCAGCCTGAAGTCGCCGGACGACGGCACTCCCGACGAGTCCACCGTGACCGGCTATATAAATTCGCGCATCTTTGGGCATTGGTTGAAACATGGGCTCACCTCTGTCTCAATCGTACCCTTCAGTCGATTAAGGCCTGATGCACCATCTGTTTCAACTGTGATCTGAATGGATGGGTGCTGGATGGCATGAGTTGCGTCATGAAGGTCAGGGTGAGGTCTTCAACCGGATCGACCATGAACCAGGTGCTGGCTGCGCCTCCCCAACCAAAGTCACCGACCGAACCTGCAGTCTTCGTTGCCACCGGGTCCATCGTCACGCTCATCCCCAGGCCGAATCCCACACCGTCATAATCGGTCTCAGCGAAGAGTGGTCGACCGAACTCGGTGAGATCGGCGTTACCTGGCAAATGATTGCTGGCCATGTAGTTCACGGTTCGTGGCGACAACAAGCGCACGCCATTGAACTCACCGCCGCGACGAAGCATTTCAGCAAAGCGCACATAGTCAGGCATTGTTGACACCAAACCTCCACCGCCACCATCGGCGGCGGGCAACTTTTTCGTCCCACGATCGGCAGCATCGCCGCGCGTTGCGAGACGCGTTTTCGGATGCGCGAGGTACAACGCCGATAAACGATCCGCTTTTTCTTCAGGACAGAAAAACGCAGTATCGCTCATGCCAAGTGGAGCAAAAATTCGATCATGCAAAAAGTCGCCTAAACGTTGACCGCTAATCACTTCAACGACACGTCCCAACACATCAATCGATGTTGAGTAATTCCATTCGCTTCCTGGTTGGAATAAAAGTGGTTGTTGAGCGAGCAATGAACACACGCCCGCAAGATCAAGTTCGCGCGGGAAACCCCACTCCATGCCGGCGCGTCGATACAACTCGTCGACAGGATGCGAATACATAAAGCCATACGTCAAACCAGCGGTATGCGTGAACAAATGCCACATTTCCATCGCGCTTGTTTGCGGTCCGAGCACAGGCTTTAAAAACGTGCCACCAAGGAAAACTTTTGATTCGCCAAATTCAGGAATGAACTTTGAGACATGATCATGAAGTTCAAATTTGCCTTCTTCCCACAGAATCATTGCGGCCACTGCAGTAATCGGCTTGGTCATCGAGAAAATGCGATAAATCGTGTCATCGGCTATCGGTTTGTTGTTTTCGCGATCGGCCAATCCGCATGACGCCGACAGAGCAATTTTTCCTTCTCTGGCAATGGTGAGTGCCCACCCAGAAAGCCACGATTCGTCAACATAACTCTTGAAGCGATTTTCGATTCGGGCCAAACGTTCGGCGCTCATACCGACTTCGCTGGCATCGACAAAAGGGAGACCATGACTACCTGTTTTTGACATATGCGCACCCTAGACAAAATCAACGACCCGGTGGCGAGCGGTGAAGCTCGAGCCGGCCGGGTCGTTGGTGCCGCTGGCGGGTGCGGCAGGTGAACTCTACAAGAACACTGCAGGTCAGGCACTATAAATAGAAGAAATATTCACAGTACTTTTATAACTTCTTATCGTTCTGGCAGACGTTCTGCCACTCAATAATGGTCCGCGGTCAACGCGACTTTTTACGAGTTGGATTGTTCTTGTGCGGCGATTTCGGCCCGTACTTCATCCATATCCAACGCGAGCGCTTTGCTCACCAAGTCTTCGAGAGAATGCTGCGGCATCGCTCCCGGCGAGTTGTACAACATGACGCCTTGACGGAAAACCATCAACGTCGGGATTGATTGAATACCAAATGCGGCGGCCAGGTCTTGCTGAGCCTCGGTGTCAACTTTGCCGAAGACAGCAGTCGGGTTCTTTTCGGCGACGGCTTCAAAGACCGGAGCAAACTGACGACATGGTCCGCACCACGAGGCCCAAAAGTCCACAAGAACAAGGTCATTGCTCGCAATTGTCGACTCAAAATTCTCACTGGATAGTTCAACTGCTACGCCCATGACGGGACCTCGTTCCTTGTCAAAAACCGCCACGAGTTTCGTGACTCGATTCAGATTCAACACGCCTGACACGCTGGGGAATCTTCGCCAAGTGTAGCGCATGTCACATTGACTAAAAATTTGCCCATATGCGTAGACACAGGGGTGAAATGTCGTTAAGTTTCCGCAGTCCGTTTACTTGCGGTCCAACAGCGAAGTGATAATCACCCAAAACCTGACAACGACAACTACCGGGAGGTTCGACCAATGAGTATTTACTCGACCCCTTTCACTCAACAGAGTTTGAACACGGTTAGTACCGTCAACATGTCACCCGAACAGATGTCATCCGAACAGGCCTACCCGGGTAAAGGTGTTGGATACGACTGGCGTGCCGTCATCGCCGAAGTCGAAGCAGCTCTGCTCGATGCCGAATTGGCCTCGTTGACTGAGTCTGTCAACGCCGACTAACCAGATCGAGCCCACAGCCCGTCTGATTGCCCGCTCAGTGCCTCGTTGAGGGCCGCACTAACCACAAATGACCCCGAAAACCTCCAACAGAGCCGTTGCGCGCCCTGCCATCGGTTCGGTAGCGTCAAAGCCGTGACCAAGTCGATCGGACTCCTTCTTAGTTAGGGCGAGCGCCCCATAACGCGTTCGCCAAAGCCCCGTGCGCACCAGCGCCGGGGTTTTTTCATTTCTCGCATTCGCCCAAAACATCAAAGAACCAGTCCGCCAACCCAACTCACAAATCAAGTTAGTACAACGGGAGTACAACATGAACATCAAGAACTCAGCACAGTTCGTCAATGCCGGCAACAACCGCATGGCCTTCGACAAGTACAAGTCGTTCATTCCGTTGGTCCTGACCGACCGTACGTGGCCCAACAAAATGATTGATAAAGCTCCGTTGTGGTGCTCAGTTGACCTGCGCGACGGCAACCAAGCGCTCATTGACCCGATGGACCCCGAGCGCAAGCGCCGTATGTTCGAAGAACTCTGCAAGATCGGTTTCACCGAAATCGAAGTGGGCTTCCCGTCGGCCAGCCAGCCCGATTTTGATTTCGTTCGCCAACTCGTTGAAGAGAACTTGGTTCCCGACAACGTGACAATTCAAGTGCTCGTACAAAGTCGCGATGAACTAATTGAACGCACCTACGAATCGTTGCGCGGTAGCAAGCAAGCGATCGTGCACTTTTACAATTCGACGAATCCTTTGCAGCGCGACGTGGTGTTCAACCTAGATAAGCCTGGCATCAAAGCGATCGCGGTTCATGCCGCCGAAAAGTGCAAGTCAATGGAGAGCACATTGCCCGGAACTCTTGTGCGTTACGAGTACTCCCCCGAAAGTTTCACGCTCACCGAACCCGAATACGCAGTTGAAGTGTGTGAAGCAGTCATGGATGTCATCAAACCGACTCCTGAAAATCCACTTATTCTCAATTTACCCGCAACCGTTGAGTGCTATAGCCCTAACGTGTACGGCGACGTCATTGAATGGTTCTGTCGCACCATCAAGAATCGCAATTCAGTGGTGGTGAGTTTGCACCCACACAACGACCGCGGATGTGCAGTGGCCGCCGCCGAATTTGGTGTGATGGCCGGCGCAGATCGTGTTGAAGGAACATTGTTTGGCAACGGCGAGCGCACCGGAAACGTTGACATCATTAACTTGGCTCTCAATTTGTTTGTCAATGGCGTTGATCCCGAACTTGACATCACCGACATTGATGCGTTACGCCGTACTGCCGAATACTGCAATCGTTTACCCGTGCACCCGCGCCATCCATACGTGGGCGACCTGGTATACACCGCATTCAGCGGTAGTCACCAAGATGCCATCAAGAAGGGGCTCGAAAAACTGGGCGAAGGTTACGACACCTGGGGTGTTCCGTATTTGCCACTTGATCCCAAGCACCTTGGTCGCACCTACGAAGCAGTCATTCGTGTGAACAGCCAAAGTGGTAAAGGCGGTGTCGCATACGTGATGAAGTCTGAGCACGGTTTTGATTTGCCACGCCGTCTGCAAATTGAATTCTCGAAGAACATTCAGCACATCACTGAAGACCTCGGAACCGAAATCAGTCCCGTCACCATGTGGACTGCTTTCCAAGGTGAATACCTCAGCGAGTTGCCAAGGTTCGTTCTTGAAAGCCACGAGATGCGCAGCGTCTCAAGTGGCGGCGGGCGCACCACGATCACCGCGCAGTTGGTCATTGACGGCCAGCACCAAACAATTAGCGGCGAGGGCAACGGGCCGATTGACGCGTTCGTCGCTGCAATGCGCACTGGACTCAATGCCAATCTTGACGTAGTCGACTACACCGAGCACGCCATTGGCAAGGGATCCGAGGCCAAAGCCGTCGCTTACGTTGAAACCATCAATGGCAACGGCGATGTGTTGTGGGGCGTCGGAACCGATGAAAACACCGTGACCGCCTCATTGCGAGCCGTCCTGTCCGCTCACGAACGCCACACTTTGACCACCGCGCACTAGGGTTATATTCAGTAAGAACTAAACAGGTTTGACAAGCAGGGAGACAACATCATGAAGGTTTCAGTCGATTTTGATATTTGTGCATCGACCGGTTCATGCATGCAGGTATGCCCCGAGGTTTTTGAAGTTCGTAGTGATGGTTACCTCTACGTGCTGATCGAAAATCCGGATGAAGAGTTGCGCGAAAAAGTCGAGCAGGCTGCCGACTTGTGCCCCACTGCCGCCATCACGGTTGAGGGCTGAGTCTGCTTCGTGGGCTTCCACGACAAACTGAATCAGGCGTGGGCCACAAGCGGCTCAATGCTCTGCGTCGGTCTCGATCCCGACCCCGCCAAGATTCCTGCACATCTGCAAGGCCCTGATGCGATTTTTCGGTTCTGCGCCGGCATCGCCGATGCCACTGCCGATTTGGCATGCGCCTTCAAACCGCAGATTGCGTACTTCGCAGCAATTGGTGCCGAAACACAGTTAGAAAAACTCTGCGAGTACATCCGAACTAAACATCCTCAAGTGGTGTTAGTTCTTGATGCCAAACGTGGCGACATCGGACCGACCGCAGAGCGCTATGCCCTCGAAGCATTTATGCGTTATGACGCAGATGCAGTCACGGTTAACCCGTATTTGGGCACTGACTCGCTTGAGCCTTTTTTAGTGCACACCGGAAAAGGCGTCATTGTTTTGTGTCGCACATCGAACCCAGGCAGTGGCGATTTACAGATGCTCACAACCGATAGTCGACCGATGTATCAACACGTCGCACACATGGCCGCCAATCAGTGGAGCAAGATGGGCGAAGTCGCCTTAGTGGTTGGCGCAACGTATCCGACCGAACTAGCCACCGTGCGTGGCATCGTGGGCGACATGCCATTGCTCGTGCCCGGCGTTGGAGCACAAGGTGGCGATGTTGTTGCCACCGTGAATGCTGGCGCCACTGCAAACGGCACCGGAATGATGATCAATTCATCTCGCGCCATTTTGTACGCATCTAGTAATGAGGATTTTGCTGAAGCGGCGCGCCGAGTAGCGTTAGCTACTCGTGACGAAATTTCTCAGGCCGTCACTTCACGAGGGTAAAGATCAGGCTGTCAATACGTGAACGCTTGAGATGCCAGGCGCTGCGCGTAATGCAGCAAGAACTTCAGCGGGCGCCGGGCCAGATGACGCAATCACCATCAACGCCGAACCCGCCACCGAACTACGACCGACGCCCATGTCGTTGATGTTGACACCAGCATTACCTAACACGGTTCCGACAACACCGATCACACCAGGACGGTCATCATTACGCACAACCAACATGTTTTCGGCTGGCGGTACATCGGTTGCGTGATCGTCAATCATGACCAAACGCGGTTCGCCGTTACGACCAGTCAACGTTGCCGAAATGCTGTGACCTTCGCAACGCAAAGTAATGAGGTTGACAAAATTGCGCGAATCACGTGATGAAGTTTCACGAATTTCAAGGCCGGCGTTCTTGGCCATCTGCGGCGCATTCACGTACGAAACAGGCTCGTCGCTCATCGAACCGAAGAATCCCTTCAAAACACTGAGCGTTAAAATGCGATTGTCGTATTGACCGATTTCGCCTTCGGCGGTGATTTCAAGTTGCTTAGGCAACTGACCAACAAGCGATGCGAACAATCCACCAAGGCGTTCAGCAAGAGGTAGGTATGGACGAAGTGTTTCGTTGGCTTCGGCGGCCGAAACGTTCACAGCGAATGGCACGAAGTCTCCGGCAAGTGCCAACTTCACCATGTCGGCGATTGTGTCACCAGCCTTGTCTTGTGCTTCGCGAGTACTGGCTCCAAGGTGCGGAGTGACAACGATGTTGTCAAGAGCGAACAGAGGGCTATCGGTGCACGGCTCAACATCAAATACGTCGAGAGCGGCACCAGCGATTTGACCTGAGGAAACTGCTTCTGCGAGTGCGGCCTCGTCGACGATGCCACCGCGCGCAACGTTGATCACGCGCAAGTCGGGCTTGGCCTTGGCCAAAATTTCGCGGCCGATGATGCCTTTAGTTTCTTTGGTCTTGGGCAAGTGCACCGTGATGAAATCACTTTTCGCCATGACATCATCGAGGCTCATCATTTCAACATTCATTTGACGAGCACGTTCTTCTGAAACGAATGGGTCGTAGGCAACGAGGCGCATACCAAACGCCAGTGCGCGCTGTGCGACCAACTTGCCAATGCGACCTAGACCAATCACTCCGAGGGTCTTGTCCGCAAGTTCGACGCCTTCCCACTTGCTGCGCTCCCAACGACCGGCCTTCAGCGCAGCGTGGGCTTGGGGCACATTGCGCGCACAGGCCATGAGCAAAGCCATGGTGTGCTCAGCTGCTGAGACGATGTTGCTTTGCGGAGCGTTGACAACCATGACGCCGCGACGGGTGGCGGCTTCAACGTCAACATTGTCAAGACCGATTCCGGCGCGACCCACCACGATCAGCTCATCAGCGAACTCCAGAGCCTCAGCCGTCACCTGGGTTGCCGACCGAATAATCAGGGCGTGAGCGCCTTTCAGAGCCGCTGGAAGCGTCTCTGGGGTGAGGTCGAGTTGTATGTCGACGGTATGCCCAGCTGCCCGCAGGCGGTCAAGACCACCGTCGGCAATTTCTTCGGAAACAAGAATTCGTGCCATAGGTACCCATCATGTTGGTCGGTCGCCACCTTTCCTGACGAATGCATTTGACATTTCGTTCAAAATAGTCTTAATCGGGGTTTTTCCTCACCCTCTAGGCTCAAAGTATGAACCGCTCACAACATAAACACATTGAAAACTGGTTCATCGGTCGCGGGGTCCCCCACTTCATCACCAACTACTCGGCTCGAACTGATATCTGGACGAGAGCCCTTCCCTTTCTGATCGTGGCCTATTTGGCCGGCGGGCTCAATGCGCTGAATTTGGCCGAATGGTCGCTTGGCCGAAATCTCGTTGCGGCTGGCATCACCATTGCGAGCCTTGTCCTAGGTTGGTCGTTAACCAACTTGGTTTTGCAACGACCTTTCCTCGCAATCCCCAAAGAAATCGGCAAACCCGAGTTGGTTGCCTTTGTGGTCGGGCCAGCGATCCCGAGCGCAATCTTTCAACAATGGGGCGACTCTTTCCAAGCATCCATTGAAGGACTCGTCATCCTAGGCGTCATCTACATTTCATCGAGTTTCGCGTTGGGCCATTTGCTCTCGTGGGCATTACGTAACTCGCTTTCGCAAGCGGCCATGCTCGGGCGACTCTTGGCTCGAGCGCTACCACTGCTCTTGCTCTTCACCACGTTCCTTTTCGTCAACGCCGAAGTGTGGCAGGTCGCTGGACAACTCACTGGTCTTGCCTATTTACTTGGCGTTGGGATTTTCTTTTTGCTGGGTGCTGCCTTCGTACTTTCGCGAATCCCCCGATCAATTTCGGGACTGAATCAGTTTTCGTCTTGGGATGAAGTCAAGCGCATCATTGTCGGAACTCCGGCCGAGGGATTGCCTGTGCCGGCAGACGGCACACCACCGGAAAAACTTTCAACAAGTGAAAAAATTGACCTTGCACTTGTAACAACGTTTAATCAATCGGTACAGATTACTTTCGTCGCCGTTGTGCTCACTCTTTTCTTCACAATCTTTGGCTTTCTCGCAATCTCTATCGAAACGCAGTCAGCATGGATGATGACTGAAAAGTCGCATGTGTTCTTCACGTGGACCCTGAGCGGTCGCGATCTTGTTATGACCGAATCGCTCTTACGTGTCGCCGGATTCTTGGGCGCATTCATTGGCATGTACTTCACCGTGGTTCTCGCAACTGACGAAACCTATCGCTCTGAATTCATGGAGGACACGTCGCCACTTGCCCACCAAGCTTTGGCTGTGCGACTCGCGTACAAATACTCCAATGAAACCTGACTATTCGATCAGAGTGTTGCATCATCTCAATGAGATGCAACAACTGCAGGCCTGCACCGACCTGGTGTGGGGGCCAGGTACGGGCAACATGGTTAGTGCTGATTTCTTGATGGCGTTGTCACACGCTGGCGGCTATGTGTCGGGGGCATTCACATCAACAGACTCTGGCGAGATCATGGTTGCATGTTCTTTCGGCATGTTGGCACAACACCGCGGTGATTGGTGTTTACATTCACATATCACTGGCGTCAGTCCAACACTGCAGAACTCTGGGCTCGGCACCGCCATGAAGAATCACCAAAAGCAGTGGGCCCTTGATGCTGGGCTCACTGCGATTACGTGGACTTTTGACCCCCTTGTGCGACGCAATGCCTGGTTCAACATTGAATGCCTTGGTGCAAACGCTGTTGAGTTCCATGTCAACTTTTATGGACCACTTCATGACGACATCAACGGTGATGATGAAACCGATCGTTTATTGGCCCGTTGGGATATCGGAATCGAGAGGGTTCGCGGAAACGAAACTGACTCAATTGTTCTGGAAACACCCGAAGACATCGTGCAATTACGTCGTTCTGACCAAGCATCCGCTCGTGCGTGGCGGTTAAATATGCGTGAGCAGCTTTCACGGGCTTTCCAAACTCATGAAGTCACCGGCTTCACGAAAGATGGCTCATATGTGCTCACACCTCGACACACCACAAAAGGCCAGTCATGATCGACAACCTTGAACCAATCACGATTCGAGCCATTGAACTGCGCCGTATCTCATTGCCCTTGGTCACCCCATTTCGCACCTCGTTCGGCACCGAAAACTCGCGCGACATTTTGCTAGTGCGCGTCGAAACTGATTCACATAGTGGTTGGGGCGAATGCGTTTCTGGAAATGATCCGCTGTACTCAAGTGAATACGTTGAAGGCTCGCAACATGTGATGGTCCATCACCTCATTCCACGCTTGTTTGCTTTCAGTGGTGGTCGTCTGTCGGCTCACGATGTCGCCCATATTCTTGAACCAGTCAAGGACCATCGCATGGCCAAGGCCGCACTTGAAGCGGCGGTACTTGATGCTCAACTTCGCGCGAATGATGTCTCACTCGCTTCGCATTTGGGTTCGGTTAATGAACTCATTCCTTCGGGTGTTTCGGTTGGCATCGCGAATTCAATTGATGAACTCGTCACAACTGTTGGCGGTTATCTCGACGAGGGTTATGCTCGCATCAAGCTCAAGATCGAACCCGGCTGGGACATCGAACCCGTGCGCGTCATTCGCCAAACGTTTGGTGATCACTTTCCTTTGCAAGTTGATGCCAACACTGCGTACACCCGCAACGACGGACCCCTGCTCGCACAACTTGATCCGTTCAACTTGTTGCTCATTGAACAACCACTTCCCGAAGACGATGTCACGGGCCATGCACTGATCGCCAAACAAGTCGGCACGCCAATATGTCTCGACGAATCAATCGTGTCGTCACTCGCGGCCGTCGACGCCATTGAACGTGGCGCCTGTTCAATCGTCAATATCAAGGCTGGTCGCGTTGGTGGCTACCTCGAGGCGGTGCGCGTTCACGATGTGTGTCGTGAGCGCGGAATTCCGGTGTGGTGTGGTGGCATGCTCGAGACCGGCATCGGGCGGGCGATGAATCTGGCGCTAGCCGGACTTCCCAATTTCACCATCACGGGTGATGTTTCGGCGTCTGAACGCTTCTGGAAGAAAGACATCGTGACCGAACCCGTCCGTCTCGAAAATGGGCAGGTCCGCCTACCCAAAGGCTCGGGTGCGGGTGTGCAGATCGACCATGCTTTCCTCAACGATGTTTCGACAAGTGCGACTACGTTGCGACCATAAAGGCATGTCGGGACTATTGTCTCGGACATGACATTTCCTTTTCTCTCCGATCAGTGGATGGATGCCGCCAAGGCCATCCGTGCCAAGTACCAAGGCCAAGCACCCAAGATCACCGCAGTGATTCGCATCAATCAGGTCATCACTGATGTTCCTTTCGGTGACGGCACCATTAAGAGTTACATGGATACCTCGTCTGGCGAGATG
>SXGQ01116847.1_pt1 | contig 25688 bp, 19 predicted proteins | sample 3178371 | NCBI WGS metagenome assembly SXGQ01 (sample SAMN11356859, study PRJNA531348) | freshwater metagenome | isolation source: freshwater sample F1-20 | place: China: Fuxian Lake, Yuxi | collected 2017-12-25 | reverse complement strand
TTGTATCCAATATCTAGCAACACTTCTTCGCGATCGATTTGAACAACAATTCCTGAAACTAAATCTCCATCATTAAAATTTTTGATTGTGCCTTCAATAGCGGCTAAGAAATCTTCTGCGGTTCCAATGTCATTTACTGCAATTTGAGAAGGGGTCATTAGGTGGGTGTGCTCCAGGGGTACTGCAACTAGTAGGGACAGGGACGGGCAAGGTTACTTTCGATCAGTAGTAAGGGTCAAACTGAAGCAGTCTAGAATGTGCTAATGAGCAGATACTCACAGGTTCTTAGCAATAAATCGGGACAATACCTGCTGATTAGCTCATTTCCGGCCCGTTTAGCCTATGGAATGATCTCATTGAGTATCTTTTTTAAAGTTCAACAAACAACAGGTTCTATTGCAATCGCTGGGTTGGCCACCGGAGTAAATGGCATAACTGGTGCTACTACCGCAGGTTTACGCGGAACAATAATTGACAAATTCGGAATGAAAATTCCACTTCGAATTCTTGCACCTGGTTATGCGCTTTTGATATTACTTTTTGCTTCTGGTACATCTAACACCGAATTGGTCGTATACGCAGCCATTCTTGGTTTCTCTGCTCCACCAATTAATTTGTCTATTCGCCCACTTTGGAAAGTAACGGTGCCTCAAGATCAGATAAGAACTGCCTATGCCATTGATACAGCGGTAATGAATTCAGTTGGAGTGTTTGGTCCTTTGATTGCAACTTCTGTTGCTCTTGGCAGCACCCCGGAGTTGGCGTTACAGATTTGTTCGGCGTTGATTTTTATTGGCGGTGGAGCTTTATCGCTTTCACCTCAATTAAAGCGTTGGAAGCCAGAAAAAAAGACTTCAAATGATCTAGCTGTTTGGCGAACTCCGGCAATGCGTTTGTTAATGCTAGAAGGTGTTTTTATTGGTTTAGGTTGGGGAGCTTTTGATATAGCAATGCCTGCCTTCACCGTACTAGAGAAGATTCCCCATCGCACAGGGATTATCTTTGCGATTATGGCCGCAGGAACTGTAATTGGTGGACTGGTGGCTGGGATGGTTTCACGGCGAACATCTTCATTAGCTGCTTTCAAAAAACTTTATTTATTCTGGTTTATTTTCTCCCTACCACTTGCTTTTACCTATCCAGATTGGTCAATGATGATAGTGACCGCTGCCATGAGTTTGATGGCTGGAGGATTACAAGTTTTTTACTTAGAAATTAGTGAAGCCGTTAGACCTAAAGGAACGGCAGTAGCTGCCCTTGGTTGGTTGTGGACTGTCGAAGGCACCTTTGCCGCTTTTGGAACTGCGATCGGTGGTTTTATTTCTGAGCATTACTCCCCTAGATACTGCCTAGCTCTGACCACAATCTGTGTTGGCATTGGATATCTAGTGATGCGAGGAGGCTCTGATTTATTGAAGGAGGCTGATCGTGTTCCAACCGAGGATGAAGACACTGAAGCTATGGAAGCAAATTTAGACACCAATAAGTAAATTAGTGTGCAGCTAAGTCCCAACTCTTTCCTACGCCAATATTCACATCAAGTGGAACATTTAGTTTATAAGCGCCGGACATTTGCTTCTTAACCAATTCAGTTAACTTCTCCTGTTCACCTGGAGCAACCTCTAGTATCAACTCATCATGAACCTGTAATAGCAATCGTGATTTCAGTTTTGCTAATTCCATTTGCTCATCTACTTTTAGCATCGCAATCTTAATAATGTCAGCTGCAGAACCTTGAATAGGTGCATTAAGTGCTGCGCGTTCGGCGATCTCGCGACGTTGTCTATTTTCGTGGTTTAAATCCGGTAAGTATCTTCTTCTGCCCATGATCGTTTGCGTGTAACCATTCTCGCGGGCTTTTACTACTACCGTTTTCAGATACTCACGAATTCCGCCAAATCTTTCAAAGTATTTAGCCATTAGTTCACTCGCTGCTGCTGGATCAATATCTAATGTTTGAGATAGTCCAAATGAAGATAATCCATAAGCTAAGCCATAAGACATTGCCTTGATTGTTCGCCGCATCTCCGCATCAACATCTCCTGGCTTTACACCAAATACTTGCGAGGCGACTGTTGAATGCAAGTCTTCACCTGATTCGAAGGCTTCTATTAATGCTTTATCGTCAGATAAATGGGCCATAATCCTCATCTCGATTTGGCTGTAATCCGCTGTCATGAGATCAAGGAAAGGTTTTTGGGCGACAAAACAATCACGAATTCTTCTACCCTCTTCAGTCCTAATCGGAATATTTTGTAAGTTCGGTTCAGTTGAAGATAACCTGCCAGTAGCTGCCACAGTTTGCTGGAAACTGGTATGTATTCGGCCATCCTGTGCAACAGATGCAATTAATCCATCGATTGTGGTCATTAATTTAGAAGTTTCTCGAATCCTCAGAAGGTGCTTAAGCAGTGGATGCTTAGTTTTAAGTGCTAACCACTCCAAACTCTCTGCATCAGTTGTATACCCCGTCTTAATCTTTTTAGTTTTAGGCAATTTCAATTCATCAAATAGCACCACCTGCAGTTGTTTAGGCGAACCAACATTAAATTCATGCCCAGCTTCTTGATATGCCATCTTTGTTTCATCAGAGACAATTTTGGTGAAATGATCCGACAATTGTTTCAATTTCGGTTGATCAACAGCTATACCTAGCAATTCCATCTGGGCAAGTAATAACAGGGTTGGCTGCTCCAAATGAGTATACAAATCTGACATTCCTTTAGATTCAATCTCATTTGCCAGTTCCTTCTGCAATGAATATATCCATGCAGCAGATCGTGGATCGAACTGTGAAAACAAATCACCACTTGAAGGAGCGATGCCTAACCTGCGCTCAACCAGATCATTGAGCTCTAGGTTTCGGCTCCCAGGGTTAACTAAATAAGCCAGGAGTTCAACATCTGCAACTAAGCCATTAATGGCGAGCTTTTTTATCAAACTTTTTGCTGAGTGAACAATTTTTGGCAGTTTTGAGCTACTAATCCAATCTCCGATTTTTGATTCACGAACATAATAAATCTTGCTTTCATTTACTGCTACGGCATATCCTTGCAATGAGTTATCAATAAAATCAAATGAGATAGCAATAGAATCAGTGTGATTCTTTAGTAAGGTGGTGACTTGTTCGGATGAACTATCAGAGACCACAATTTCAATCTCTGGAGTTGCTGAAACACTCGATTGCGGCAACGATTTCAATCTTTCTTTTAAAGCTCTTATTTCCATTTTGTCGAAGAAACTGCCCATGCGATTTGAGTCAAAGCCAGTCCAATTTAAATCAGAAACATTGACATTCATTTCAAGGTCATCTAATAAATGGGTTAATTCACGATTTAGTCTGACGGTAGACAAATTCTCGCGAAGCGATTGCCCGACCTTGCCAGCGATCTCGCCTGCATTCTCTATGAGTTTTTCAAGGCTACCGTAATCTGAAATCCATTTAGTTGCAGTTTTTTCACCCACTCCTGGAATGGAGGGTAGGTTGTCACTGGGATCCCCCCGCAGCGCAGCAAAGTCTGGATATTGGGTCGGCGTCAGACCATATTTTTCGAATACAGCATTCGGCGTCATACGTGACATTTCAGTAACGCCTTTCTTCGGGTATAAGACAGTTACATTCTCATTAATTAACTGAAACGAATCCCTATCCCCAGTACAGATCAAAACTTGAAATTTTTCTAACTGAGCTTGCTTGGAGAGGGATGCGATTATGTCATCAGCCTCATATCCTTCTATTTCGAAGTGTCTAATTCCAAAACTTTCAATCATTTCATTTAAGTGCGACATCTGAGAGCGAAACTCATCAGGGGTACTGCTGCGGTTAGCTTTATACTCAGGAAATTTTTCAGTTCTAAAGGTTTTTCTCGATACATCAAATGCCACCGCTAAATGGGTTGGCTGTTCTTCTTTGATTAGATTTATAAGCATCGATGCAAATCCATATATCGCATTGGTGGGCTGGCCTGCGCTGGTTTTAAAGTTATCAACTGGCAAAGCATAGAAAGCCCGATAAGCCATTGAATGACCATCAATAAGGAGTAAACGCTTTGAACTGGCACTCATATTGGGATTCTAATTGCCAGATCAGGTTAAACTTGTAGACATGAGCGATTATTTAGATGAGATTCGTAAGCGCGGTTCTGGTGCCCTAGACAGCAAGATGGGTATTGAGATTATTGAGGCTTCACCGGAGAGATTAGTAGGCACTATGCCGGTGGCAGGTAACACTCAACCGATAGGACTTCTACATGGTGGAGCAAATGTAGTTCTGGCAGAAAGTTTAGGTTCAATCGGAACACAATTACATGCTGGACCAAATAGAAGGATAGTTGGAGTAGATATAAATGCCACTCATCACAAATCTGCTATTTCAGGAATAGTCACCGCCGTGGCAACTGCAGTTTCTTTAGGCAGAACTCTTTGTTGTTATCAGGTCGAGATTACTAATGACAAGGGCGAACGAACCTGTAGCGCAAGAATTACCTGCTTAATACTCGCAGAAAGATAATTATCGGTCCGGGGCAGATTCCGGGGAGATAACAGCTTGCGCAACTTGTTTCATAGAGATTCTTCGATCCATCGCTGTTTTTTGAATCCAAGCAAAACTTTCTGGTTCAGAAAGATTCATAGCTTTCATTAAAATTCCCTTGGCTCTATCAATTATCTTACGTGTTTCCAATCTTTCATACAGGTCTGCAACTTCAGTCTCTAAAGATTTCATCTGCGTGTGTCGACTAATTGCAATTTCAATTGCAGGAATTAGGTCAGAAATAGAAAAAGGCTTGACCACATAAGCCATAACGCCAGCATCTCTAGCTCGTTCAACTAAGTCGCGCTGGCTAAATGCAGTTAACATCAACACTGGAGCCAGGATAATTATCTGTTCCGCAGCCGTGATGCCATCCATCTCTGGCATTTTTACATCTAATATTGCTAAATCAGGTTTGTGGAGTTTTGCGAGATCAACGGCAACTGCACCATTCTCTGCTTGAGCAACCACCTCATACCCAGCCTCAGTAAGCATTTCCACTAAATCTAACCGAATGATAGTTTCATCTTCGGCAACAAGGATTCGAATCTTTTTTTTGTTATTCATGTGCCTCGAGTCGGATTCGAACCGACACTATACGGTTTTTGAGACCGTCCTCTCTACCGTTGGAGTACCGAGGCGAAATCGAAAGGTAGTTTATCGCCGATATCTTTGAATACTAAATTACTTGCGATAAGCAGGCGCAACGCCTCCCACAGCATCGCCAATTTTATGTACACGCATAGCATTTATTGATCCAGGAATTCCTGGAGGCGAACCTGCAACTATTAACACTAAATCGCCTAGGTTTACTCTTTTTGAATTAATTAAAATCGTATCTACCTGCATAACCATCTCGTCAGTGTGATTGACCACTGAAGTTAACATTGATTCAACTCCCCATGACAGAGCTAAACGGTTGTAGGTTCCCACATCCGGCGTCAATGCCAACATTGGTATCGGCGATCGCAATCTTGACATTCTTCTAGCTGAATCACCACTTTGTGTGAATGCAACTAAGAATTTGGCTCCAACAGTTAGTCCTACTTCTGTAGCTGCTTTAGTTATCGCACCACCTTTTGTCGCGGGTGAATGTTTCAACGGTGGTATCTGATCTAATGCAATTTCTTCAGTTCGCTCAATAATTCGAGACATAATCTTTACAGATTCAATTGGGAACTCCCCGACACTTGTCTCCCCCGATAGCATCAAAGCATCTGCCCCATCTAAAACCGCATTGGCGCAATCTGTTGCTTCAGCTCGTGTTGGTTGGGAGTTGTTGATCATTGAGTCCAGCATTTGTGTAGCAACTATTACCGGCTTGGCAGACTCCCTGGCCATAGTTATGCATTGCTTTTGAACCATCGGGACATCTTCAATTGGCAACTCCACGCCAAGATCTCCCCGTGCCACCATAATTCCGTCAAAGGCATCAACTATTTCTTCTAGGTTAGCCACCGCTTGTGGTTTTTCGATTTTCGCTATCACTGGCACGCGTATACCAACCTCATCCATGATCCGGTGAACATCTTTCACATCAGCAGCATTGCGCACAAATGAGAGGGCAATAAAATCTGCACCAGCCTTGAGTCCCCATTTTAAATCTGAAATATCTTTTTCAGATAGCGCCGGGACTGAAACTGCAACTCCAGGAAGATTTAACCCTTTATTATTGCTTACGCTGCCCGGATGAATAACTTTTGTTACAACATCGTTGCCCTTAACTTCAACAACTTCAACTGTTACCTTTCCATCATCAATCATGATCTTGTCTCCAACGCGGCAATCTTTGGTTAGTCCAAGATAGGTGGTACTGACTCTATCCTTCGTTCCATCTATTGAATCAGTTGTAATTGTAAATATCTCACCACGAGTTAGATCATGAGGTCCATTTTTAAATTTACCTAATCTGATTTTTGGGCCTTGCAAATCAACCAGTATGGCGACAGCTTTTCCAGTTTCTTTTGAAACCTTCCTTACATTATCTAATCTCATCTGGTGTTCAACATATCCACCATGTGAAAGATTTAACCGAGCCATATTCATGCCAGCAGCAATTAGTTCAGTAATTTTCTCCACGGATTCAACCGCAGGACCGATAGTGCAAACAATTTTAGCTCTACGCATAGCAAAAACCTTAAACCATCATTGGGCGAGCAGTTGGTTCAATTGGAAATGGCAACTGCGTGTTCCCTGTTAAATAACGATCCACAGCAGATGCTGCGCTTCGTCCCTCTGCTATCGCCCAAACAATTAATGATTGCCCACGGCCAGCATCACCACAAACGAATACGCCATCAGCACTGGTTGCATAGTTGTCATCACGGACAATATTGCTGCGTTCATCTACTTTAACTTCAAGTTGATTTAATAAATCACTTTTTTCCGGTCCAGAAAAACCCAATGCTAGAAACACCAAGTCAGCGGGAATGATTTTCTCGCCTCCAGGTACCTCTTGAAACTTTCCATTTACTAATTCAGTTTCAACCAGTTTTACACCGGTTAAATTTCCAGAACTATTTTTGACAAACTCCTGTGTTGAGACTGAATATAATCGTTCACCTGCCTCTTCATGCGCACTGCTAACCCGATAAATCATTGGATAAGTTGGCCAAGGTTGCTCACTTGGTCGCTCCGTAGTTGGCCTTGGTTGAATTTCTAGCTGTGTTATGGATTTAGCACCTTGTCGAATCGCTGTTCCTAAACAGTCAGCCCCTGTATCACCTCCACCTAAGATCACAACATTCTTTCCGGCAGCGTTAATCTCCGGTTCTGCATCTAGCTCACCAAGTGCCTGTTTATTACCCCATGGCAAGTACTCCATTGCTTGGTACACACCTTTTGCATCACGGCCAGGAATTGATAAATCCCGCCAATTAGTTGCTCCAATAGCAAGTACCACTGCGTCGTACCTACTCCTTAATGTTGAACCTGAGATATCTTTCCCAACGGTAATACCTGTTCTAAATCTAGTTCCCTCTTGTTCCATTTGGTAAAGCCTGCGATCAACCACTGCTTTTTCCATTTTAAATTCAGGGATTCCATATCGCAGCAGGCCGCCAATTTTGTCTGCTCTTTCATAAACTGCCACCGTATGTCCAGCTCTGGTTAACTGTTGTGCGGCTGCCAGACCTGCTGGCCCAGAACCAATTACTGCAACAGTCTTTCCTGAAAGCCGGTCCGGAATTAACGGCACAACTCTTTTTTCTAAAAACGCCTCTTCGATTGTTCGCAACTCGACCTGTTTAATTGTTACCGCCTCATCATTAATCGCAACCACGCAAGCTGTTTCACAGGGTGCAGGGCACAACCTTCCAGTGATTTCTGGAAAATTATTGGTGGCATGAAGACGGTCAATTGCCTCTGGCTTTTCACCTCGCCAAATTAAATCGTTCCACTCTGGAATTAAATTCCCGAGTGGACAACCCTGATGACAAAATGGAATGCCGCAATCCATGCAACGTCCAGCTTGTTTTTGAAGATGAGAAAACTCCTGATGTTGATAAACCTCTTTCCAATCTTGAATTCTCACATTAACAGGTCTGCGCTTTGGTAGCTCTCTACCAGTGTTTAGAAATCCCTTTGGATCAGCCATTGACCACCTCCATAACTGCATTATCAACCGGCATTCCTTCACGCTGTGCCTTGGCCATAACCTCAAGAACTCTTGCGTAATCCCTAGGCATTACTAAAGTGAATCTAGATTTACTCTTGTCCCAATCACTGAGCAACTCCTTTGCCACTACAGATCCACTTTCCACAAAAAAGTTAGACAAACTCGACTTAACAAAATCTTCATGAGCATTTGGAAGAGTTAATAAGTCGACCATTTCTGTATTAACCAAGGACTCCTCAAGATCCAGCACAAAAGCCATCCCGCCTGACATACCTGCAGCAAAATTTCTACCGATACTTCCCAAGATGATGACCGTTCCTCCAGTCATGTATTCACATCCGTGATCACCGACTCCTTCAACAATTGCGTGTGCACCAGAATTTCGAACACAAAATCTTTCACCAACTACACCCGAGATCATAATTTCACCAGATGTAGCGCCGTATCCAATAACATTTCCTGCGATCACATTGACATTAGATTTAAATGTGGCACGTTCATCAGGTCTAATGATGACTCTTCCGCCTGATAATCCCTTAGCAACATAATCATTGCTGTCACCGTAGAGCCTCAGGGTTAAGCCAGATGGAATGAAAGCACCAAACGATTGTCCAGCTGATCCGTGAAAAGTAATATCAATTGTATTTGCTGGTAAACCGCTTCCTCCAAATTTTCGAGTGATCTCGCTTCCAAGCATTGTGCCAACAGTTCTGTTCACATTCCGAATTGGCATCTCTAATCGAAGGGGCTTTTGACCCTCAAATGCTGGCCTAGCCAAAGAAATTAATTGGTTATCAAGAGCTGCAGATAAACCATGATCTTGCTGTGAAGTATTACTACGAACAGCATCGGATTTTGGTGCCACAAGAATTGGTGAAAGATCAAGGCCGCTTGCTTTCCAATGTTCTGTTGCTGCTTTTGTATCAAGGACTTCAACTTGCCCAATCGCATCCTCAAGTTTTCTAAAACCAAGTTGAGCTAATAACTCTCTCACCTCTTCAGCTATGTATTCAAAGAAGGTTTCTACAAACTCTGGTTTTCCCGTAAATTTCTTACGTAACTCTGGATTTTGAGTTGCGACTCCAACTGGACAAGTATCTAGATGACACACACGCATCATCACGCAACCAGATACAACCAATGGAGCAGTGGCAAAACCAAACTCCTCAGCTCCAAGTAGAGCTGCGATTAAAACATCACGGCCAGTTTTCATCTGTCCATCTACCTGAACTACAATACGATCTCGCAGCCCATTAAGAATTAAAGTTTGTTGGGTCTCGGCCAAGCCCAACTCCCATGGGGCGCCAGCATGTTTAAGAGATGTTAGAGGGGACGCACCAGTTCCACCGTCATGGCCCGAAATTAAGACCACATCTGCATGTGCTTTGCTCACTCCGGCTGCGACCGTTCCTACTCCAACCTCTGCAACCAACTTAACATGGATTCGAGCTTGATTATTTGCGTTCTTCAGATCATGAATTAATTGCGCTAAATCTTCAATTGAGTAAATATCGTGATGTGGTGGTGGTGAAATTAAACCAACACCTGGTGTTGAATAACGCACCTTTGCGATCCACGGATAGACCTTATTTCCCGGTAATTGACCACCTTCTCCTGGTTTAGCTCCCTGCGCCATCTTGATCTGTATGTCATCTGCATTAACTAGATACTCGCTCGTCACACCAAATCTGCCACTGGCTACCTGCTTAATTGCTGAGCGACGTAAATCTCCATTCGCATCTGGCTTGTTTCGGGCTGGGTCTTCTGCGCCTTCAACAGTATTTGATGTACCACCAATTCGATTCATAGCAATTGCTAAGGTTTAATGGGCTTCTTGCGATATGGAACCGTATGACATTGCTCCAGTTGCAAATCTTTTAAGAATTTCACTCGCTGGTTCAACCTGATCAATTGGTATTGACTGCCTGACTCCCTCTTTAAATTGAAATAGACCTCGAAGAGTCATCAATCTACGAGACTGCTCATCTACTCTATTTGTGTAGCGTTTGAACACATCAAAACGTTTTGATCTTGTTGCATGCTGCAAGGTAAATACCGTCTCTGGATCAAATAAATGCGGTTCACCATCGCGACGCCACTGATACTCCCCACCAATCTGAAGTTTCTTGGATCCTGGAATCTCACCACCAGGTGGATAAGCAACATGGTGGCGTTTGATGGTCTCTTGGGCGATGATGTCGATTCCAATTCCACCTAATCTTGAAGTAGCGCCGACGAAATATTCATCAACCACCTCTTTTGACAGGCCTATTGCTTCGAAAACCTGTGCTCCGGTGTAGGAAGAAATTGTTGAAACACCCATCTTGGACATGACTTTTAAAACACCTTTTCCAAGAGACTTAATTAAATTTCGCACCGCTTTCTCTGGAGTAATACCAGTAACAACACCCTGCCTAACTAAATCCTCCGCACTTTCCATTGCAAGGTAAGGATTTACTGCAGCTGCGCCAAATCCAATAAGAAGTGCCACATGGTGAACCTCTCTAACCTCACCGCTCTCAATAACTAGCCCCACTTTGGTCCTTGTTTTTTCTCTGATTAGGTGGTGGTGAACGGCAGATGTGAGAAGTAAAGAAGGAATAGGAGCATTCTCTGCATCCCCATCTCGATCAGATAAAACTATTATTCTGGCTCCGCCCTCAATTGCAGCTGATACTTCCGCCCTTATCTCTTCAATTTTTGCAACTAATGATTTTCCACCACCAGCGATCGGAAATAGACCACGAACAACATGGGTTGCAAAACCTGGTTGATCTCCATCAGCATTAACGTGAATTATTTTTGCTAATTCATCATTATCTATCACTGGAAATTGCAAAGAGATCTGCCGGCAGGATGCTGGCCCTGGATCAAGTAAATTGTGCTCTGGGCCGATCGAACCTCCCAATGAAGTAACTAACTCCTCTCGTATTGCATCTAATGGAGGATTTGTAACCTGTGCGAAGAGTTGAGCAAAATAATCGAATAGAAGTCTTGGCTTTTGCGATAGCGCAGCTATCGGAGTATCTGTACCCATTGAACCTAATGGCTCAGCACCATTTTTTGCCATTGGAGTGATGATTAATCGAATTTCCTCCTCGGTATATCCAAAAGCACGTTGCCGTCTAACCACAGATGAGTGGGGATAAACAATATGTTCACGGGCTGGTAAATCACTTAATCGAACTAGACCAGCGTGAAGCCAATCTGAGTATGGAAAGGCATTCGCAAGATTTTCTTTTATCTCATCATCTTCAATGATGCGTCCCTCTTCAATATCTACTAAGAACATTTTTCCAGGCTGAAGTCGACCTTTTCTAATAATGGATTCTGGTTTGAAATCTAAAACACCAACCTCACTTGCTAATACAACTAATCCATCATCTGTCACCCAGAATCTAGACGGTCTCAAACCATTTCGATCGAGCACTGCTCCAACCTGTTTCCCGTCGGTAAAGGTCACACAAGCTGGCCCATCCCATGGCTCCATGAGTGATGAATGAAAGGAGTAAAAATCTTTTCTTGCCTTCGACATAGTTCTATGATTTTCCCAAGCCTCTGGAATCATCATTAAAACCGAATGGGGCAAGCTTCTGCCACCCAAATACAAAAGCTCCAAGACCTCGTCAAATGAAGCAGAATCGCTACCGGAATTTTCTACAATTGGAAAGAGTCGCTTTAGATCACCAGGAATTAAATCACTCTCAAGCAAAGTTTCTCTAGCTCTCATCCAATTTCGATTTCCCTTTACCGTATTGATTTCTCCGTTATGAGCTATGTATCGATATGGATGAGCAAGGGGCCAGGAGGGAAATGTGTTGGTTGAAAATCTTGAATGCACAAGCGCCATCGCCGATTCAACCAATGGGTTTGATAAATCTGGGAAGAATTCCTCTAGCTGACCTGTAGTTAGCATTCCCTTATAAACTATTGTGCGAGAAGAGAGTGAGGATACGTAGATTGGCATGGTGTGTTCAATTCTTTTACGGAAGCAAAATGCCATTCTTTCTAAGACCATATCAGTTTCATTGTTTAAACCAGTGAGGAAAATCTGTTTGAAATCTGGCATCACCGAAAGTGCAGTTTTACCAATAGAGCTCGGGTTAATGGGCACATCGCGCCAGCCGATAATTGATAAACCCTCCTCAGCTGCAATCTGATTGATTTTTTCGTTATTTAGAGGATTATTTTGCTGAACAAAAAAGATACCGGTTGCATAGCTGCCAACTTTGGGCAGTCCAAATGAAACCACTGATCGATAAAATTTGTCTGGCACCTGAATGAGAATTCCAGCACCATCACCACTATCTGGTTCAGCACCTGATGCGCCTCGATGCTCTAAATTGCGAAGTGCAGTTAAGGCCTTGCTAACAATTTCATGAGATTGATTTTTGTTAAGTGTTGCAACCATGGCCACACCGCATGCATCATGTTCATTGACAGAGTCATACAGACCAAGAGCGTTTGGCATGGCAGAAAAACTAGATTGTGATCGCAATTAAATTAGTCGCTCCCAGTAAGGGTCGGGACGACAATGGCCCAACTTTAAATAAACCTGCAGGCAAAGAGTAGCAGGAGAGTTAGATTCCGGTCAGTCCTACCAGCCATCCAATTCCCGCTGTAATTGCAACCCCCAAGGCCCCGCCGGCAAATATTCGAAGTATGGTTCTAGGTAATGGCGCAGCAGCAATCTTTGCCGATATATACCCGGCTGCAATCAAACCAAAAGCAGTGAAGACCAAGACATAACTGACTTGATTTACAGAGGAAAGTAATGCGCCGATTAATGGCACTAAGCCTCCGGCTGTAAATGCAATTGCTGATGCAATACCGGCTTGAACTGGTCGAGCCTTTGTGTGATCAAAATGTCCGAGTTCATCTCTTAGGTGAGCATCAAGTGCATCATGCTTATGCATAGCGGTAACAACTTGACGTGCCAGCTCCTCTGTTAATCCGCGCTTGATGTAGATATCCATCAATTCATCAAACTCACCTTCAGGATCCAGCTCTAACTGTTTGATTTCTATCTCACGATCAGATTTTTCAATATCATTTTGGGATTTGACTGACACGTACTCTCCTACTGCCATAGACATTGAACCGGCAGCAATTCCTGCCAACCCGGCAGTAATTAAGAAATCACCTTTATCTGCAGCGGCAAAACCAATCATCAAACTTGCCGTTGAAACCAGGCCATCATTTGAGCCCAGCACTGCGGCACGAAGCCAGCCTGCCTTATTTGCACGATGCTCTAAATTGCGAGCTTGGACCTCTTCTAAACCCATTCCTAAATACTAACTTGCTACCGTCTTTTCTTTAGCATTGCCACGGCCCTTACTTCTTACAAGATATGCAAATGAAGAGATAATTACAATCAAACTAACCCAAATATTCAAGCGAAGGCCTAGTATCAAGTTTGCCTCATCAATTCGGAGCGCTTCAATCCATAATCTGCCAATGGTGTAACCCAGCACATATAGAGCAAACACATCGCCACTTCTTGAAGCAAATCGCTTCAAAATACCTGGCAACTTAATCAAAAGATAAGCCACCAAAACACACCAAATTAACTCGTATAAAAATGTTGGATGGAATGTTTCAAATGATTCGTATCCGACAGGTCGCTTGCGTGAGTCAATTTCCAAACCCCAGGGTAGGGAGGTTGGTCTACCAAAAAGCTCTTGGTTGAAATAATTGCCAACTCTGCCTATTGCTTGTGCCAGAACCACGCCAGGAGCAAGACAATCTAACAACTGGGCAAAGCTTAAAGAAGTTTTGTGAGACTTAAAGTATAGATAAGCGCCGAATGCTCCAAAGGAAATAGCACCCCAAATACCTAAGCCGCCCTCCCAAATTCGAAGTGCGGCGACTGGATCGCCATTCTCGCCAAAATATTGCTCTGGTGATGTTAAGACGTGATAAACCCGGCCACCAATAATTCCAAATGGCACAGCCCAAATTGCAACCTCTGAAACATCTTCAGAATTTCCACCAAGACTTGCATAACGCCTTTGTCCTAACCAAATTGCAGCAGCAATTCCAATTATTATGCATAGTGCATAGTAATAAACTGTTAGTGGTCCAATTGAAATGCTTGACTGCGTTGGACTAGGAATCAAAAGATTCATAAATTTATCGGGAAAATTAGTTAACGCCACCAGCGGCTAGCGCAGCTCTAAATTTACCCAAGTCAGCATATTCGCCTTTGTCTCTATCCAATTGCTTACCATTTATAAATACAGTCGGAGTCGAATTGACATCTGCTTTGCCTGACTCTGCTGCCACATTGCTTGTCCATCGAACATATTTGCCGTCATTTACGCAAGATTCAAAATTTGATGATGTGATACCAATTGACTTGCCCAATTGAGTTAAATACTCCTTTGACCATTTACCTGTATTGCTTTGGTCAGCTTGGTTTTGGAATAAAGCCAAATTCATGTCAACAAACTCATTTTCATCAGCAGCACAGGCGGCGGCGTTGGCTGCTAAAACTGATTCCGGACCTATGAAAGTCATTGGGTGAAAAACTACCTTTGCTTTCTTTTGAGCAATTACCTCATTTAGATATCCGCCATTAATAATCTCGAAATACTTACATGCCACACACTGGTAATCAAGATAAACATCAATCGTTGGCGACTTTTCTGGGTTTAAAACAATCCCATAACCATCAGCCTCAGACACAGTTGCAGGAATGGCTGCAGTGGAGCTAGATCTACTGCTAATTAAGGAGAACACCACGCCAACAACTACAATAAAGGCAATCATTCCAATCACAAGATTACGTGTGCCTTTGTCTCCAGCCGAATTTGACGCCATTTTCACTCCTTATTTTTCTATCCCAAATTTACCCTTTGGGAAATAGTAAAGGTAAACACCTAATAAAAGGAATCCTATATCTCTTAGTATTGTCGAGAGATACTTGGTCTCTTCTGGGTCAACTTGGCCACCACCGCCGAAACATCCACAGTCAATGCTCAGACCTCGAGCCCATGCCTGAGCTATTGCAATAACAAATGCGAACATAGTTAATGCCCCTAATAAGCCCACAATTGAAACTGCCACTCCAACAATCAGTAATAAGCCCATTCCTATTTCAACCCATGGCAGGACATAACCTAAAAAATTCGCTAAACCAACCGGTAGTAATTCATATGCTCGAACTGACATTGCAGATTTTTGTAAATTTGCAATTTTTAAGCCACCCGCAGCTAACAACACTCCACCCAGTACTAGTCGTGCAATCAAAGTTAGCCAAGGCTGATAAATACTGAACTTATCGCGCATCTCGCACTCCTTCTGATAATGACTTAGCCAACTGCTTAACTAGTTTTAAACCTTTTCGTCCAGAGCCATGTTCTTGAACTATCTTAATAAAGGCAGAGCCCACGATAACTCCATCTGCATACTTTGCCACTTCGCGCGCTTGCTCCTTAGTAGAAACTCCCAATCCAACTGCAACTGGCGTATTGCTTACTTTTCTAATGCGCCCAACAAGTGACTGAGCATTTCCTGAGACTGCATCACGAGTTCCTGTGACACCCATCAAACTTGCTGCGTAGATAAAACCTGAACAGTTGGCACTGACTTTGGACAATCGCTCATCAGTCGTACTCGGTGCTACAACATAAATGCTGTCGATAGCATTCTTAACTGACTCTTGATGCCAATCTGCTGATTCCTCTACCGTTAGATCAGGAGTAATAACACCACTACCTCCCATTTTGGCAACCATTTGGGCAAAATTTGCACAACCGTATTTTTCGATCGGACTCCAGTAACTCATAATCATTGCAGGCACCTTATGCTGCGCAGTAATTCGAAGCACTTCAAAAACTTCTTTGGCACCTGCTCCATTTTTTATTGCTTCTTCTGAAGCAGCCTGAATCACCGGACCATCCATAATTGGGTCTGAATATGGGTAGCCTATTTCGATAGCATCGACGCCACCGTCGATCATGCTTTTTATAATTTTTACAGAACTCTTTTGGTCAGGATAACCTGCTGGTAGATAACCAATTAATGCCGCGCGATTTTCTATTTTAGCCTTAGCAAACATTTTTTCTAAGCTGGTGCTCATTAACTAGGTAGTCCAAAGTATTCAGCTGCTGTTTGCACATCCTTATCCCCACGACCCGATAAGTTGATCAAAATTGTGGCTTCTTTTCCTAATTCATTACCTATTTCTAACGCTCCTGCCAACGCGTGGGCGGTTTCAATTGCCGGAATGATTCCTTCTGACTTGCACAACAAGGAGAAGGCATACATGGCTTGATCATCGGTTATAGAACGGTACTCGGCTCTACCAATGTCATTGAGGTATGCGTGCTCAGGTCCTACACCGGGGTAGTCCAACCCAGCTGAAATTGAATGCGATTCGACCGTTTGTCCATCAGAGTCTTGCAGAACATAAGAACGAGTGCCGTGGAGAACACCAGGCTTTCCACCAGAAATTGTTGAAGCATGCAACCCAGTCTCTATTCCTTTACCGCCAGCTTCTAAACCAATTAATCGCACTGATTTGTCATCGATGAATGGGTGAAATATTCCAATTGCATTTGAACCGCCGCCAACGCATGCTAAAACTGCATCAGGAAGTTTGCCGGTCAGGGCTAACACTTGTTCCCTAGCTTCTACGCCAATAATTCTTTGAAAATCCCTGACCATCGTTGGAAACGGATGTGGACCAGCAACAGTACCTAGTAGATAATGAGTCGTTGAAACATTCGTAACCCAATCACGCATGGCTTCGTTAATTGCATCTTTCAATGTTTTTGATCCTTGAGTAACAGGAACAACTGTTGCACCCAGAAGTTTCATTCTGGCAACATTTAAAGCTTGCCTCTTTGTATCGGCCTCTCCCATGTAAACCACACACTCAAGACCAAATAATGCTGCTGCAGTTGCTGAAGCAACGCCATGCTGACCTGCGCCAGTTTCAGCGATAATCCTCTTCTTACCCATTCTTTTTGTTAAGAGCGCTTGTCCTAAAACGTTATTTATTTTGTGACTACCTGTGTGATTTAAATCTTCACGTTTCAAAAGTATTTGGGCCCCACCTGCATACTCAGCAAATCTCTTAGCGTTGGTCAAAATGCTTGGTCGACCGGTATAAGTTTTATGAAGCTCAGTTAACTCGGCTTGAAACTTTGGATCTGCCTGCGCTGATATGTGAGCCGCTGATAACTCATCTAAGGCAGCAATCAAAGCCTCGGGCACAAATCGGCCGCCGTAAGGACCAAAATGTCCAGCAACATTTGAATCTAAATCATCTGTTTTTCTACCAGTGGCCATAGTTGTAGTTTATTGGCTTCTTACCGGTTTAGAAGTTCTTTAATCGTATGAACTGGATTACCTGCTTTTACCAAGCTCTCACCAATCAAAACCGCATTTGCGCCTAATCTCTCAACTAATGCAACCTGCTTGCGAGTACTAATTCCAGATTCAGCCACTTTTATAAGATCTTTAGGCAATTCAGGGAGAATCGACTCAAAAACCGTCTCGCTTACCTCTAATGTCTTGAGATTTCTTGAATTAACACCAATAATTTTTGCACCAATTTCTATGGCTTTTTCCGCTTCATCCAAGTCATGGATTTCAACTAATACATCCATTCCTAACTCTGTTGATAGCTGATAGAAATCATTTAATTGAGATTTTGAAAGACCTGCCACAATCAGCAGAATTAAATCCGCACCTAAAATTCGTGACTCCAAAACTTGAAATTCAGTAACTATAAAATCCTTTCGTAATACTGGAAGGTCAATTGCGGATCTAACGGAAATTAAGTCACCGATACTTCCTTTAAATCTGCGCTCTTCAGTTAAAACACTTATCAGATCTGCTCCTCCCTCTTGATATTTCTCCGCAAGCAACTGAGGATCAGGAATCGAAGCTAACTCCCCTTTACTAGGTGAAGAACGTTTTACCTCTGCAATTAATCGCATCCCAGACTGATTCAAAGATTCATAAGCTCCTCTTAATCGCGGTGCGTTTTCAATCTGTTCACGTAATTGGCTTATTGGAACAAATCTTTTTTCAACATCCGCAAGAACTCCTTCAATAATTGCATTTAAAACATTTGAATCACTCATCAGTTGGATCAACTCCTTCCGATAGTGAGTTCCATTTATTCCGAGGTTTCTTGTCATATTTATTCATCGCTCCCCGCTTACTTAAACGAAGAATCAAAAACCCAGCTACGAGAATGATGATTAAACTTCCAGCGATCGATTCTCTCACTTTGCACCAGCCATAGCATTTGCCGTAGCGATGGCTCCCAAGACTGCAGCAGCTTTATTAATGCACTCTTGGTTTTCAGAAGCTGGATCTGAATCGGCAACAATTCCAGCGCCAGCTTGTACATAAGCAGTTCCATCTTTGATTACTGCAGTTCTGATTGCAATACAGGCATCTATATTTCCTGTGAAATCCAGGTAACCAATTGTTCCCCCATAAACACCACGTCTAGTTGGTTCATGTTCTTCAATTATTTCCATTGCTCTCGGTTTTGGAGCACCCGATAATGTGCCAGCTGGAAATACTGAGAATAAAGCTTCTATTGGTGCGGTTTTTGGCAAAAGCTTTCCTACAACAGTGGAAACAATATGCATTACATGAGAATACTTTTCAATCTGCATGAATTGAGTTACCTCAACTGATCCAGGGTTACAAACTCTGCCTAAATCATTTCTGCCTAAATCAACCAACATCAAATGTTCAGCCCGCTCCTTAGGATCTTTTAGAAGTTCATCGGCGATGACCTGATCCTGCTGGCTATCTATGCCTCGTGCTCTGGTTCCTGCAATTGGATGAATTACTACATCATCGCCATTCACCTTAACCAAAGCCTCTGGGCTTGATCCGACAATCGATAAACCATCATTGAACCGAAATAGATACATATATGGACTTGGGTTTTGTTCACGTAATACTCGATATAAATCAAAGGGTTCAGCTAGCGCTGGCATTGAGAATCGCTGGGACAGAACAACCTGGAAAGCCTCACCAGATTTGATCTCCTCTTTAATCAATTTAACCTTAGCGATGTAACTCTCATCAGTTGTATTTCGATCAAACTCCGGTGATTTACGGCTTTGCAGATCTAAATAATGGTCCTGGATCGGTTTAGCTAAATCCTCTTCCATTTTATTTAATCGCTCTATCGCTGTTTGGTATGCCAAATCCACTCGCTCAGAACTACCATCCCAATTTATGGCGTTAGCTATCAAGGTAATTTCTCCTAGATGATGATCAAAAACTGCAAGATCAGAGGTGAGCATCATCGCTATTTCCGGAATGGCAACATCTTTTTTAGAATGATTTGCCAACTTTTCACGCCGGCGAACAATTTCATAACTTAAATAGCCCACTAGCCCACCGGTAAGTGGCGGTAAACCCTCTATCTTTGGTGACTTTAGATGTGCAGTAGAAATTCTCAGCGCATGAAGTGGATCAATATCAGTTGGAGCTCCAGCTGGCATTACACCTACCCAAGTGGCCAATCCATTAGCTTCAGTTAAAGTGGCTTGGCTATTGACGCCAATAAACGAGTATCGAGCCCATATACCTGACTCAGCTGACTCAAGTAAAAAAGTTCCAGATCTATGGTTTGTTAGTTTGCTATATATAGATAATGGGGTTTGGTTTTTATCAGTGATTTTTCTTGATACGGGGATTACATTGAAGTTGCGCGCATACTCGCGAAACTTATCCAATGATAAATCTGTCTCTTCCACTTGCCTATTCTGCCGTAATTAGCCAGCAGCTGGCGCCGCTTATTTATAGCAAGTATCTAAGGCTTCAATGAGGTCGATCTGACCTGTATATAACGCCTTGCCTACTACTACGCCAGCAATACCGATCTGACGCAACTTTGCTAAATCAGAGAGCGCGCCTACTCCGCCACTTGAAATGATTGAGGATGAACTCTTCTGTTGAACTTTTACAAGCAAGTTAAAGTTTGGTCCAATCATTTTTCCATCACTTTTATTGTCCGTTACTACATACCTTTTGCATCCAGCAGCATCCAATTGGCTTAAACTCTCCCAAAGATCCCCAACAACTACCCCGCTTCCTCTTGCAGTTAAAACCTCATCAGTTACATCTAGCGAGATACAAACCCGCTTTGAGTGTTTCTCTAGAATGGATTCAACCCAATTCATATTCAATAATGCTGATGTGGATAGGTTAATCCATTTTGCTCTCGTGGTTAAAGATAAGTTAAGAATCTCTTGATTAGCTATCCCCCCTGATAGCTGGGTATCTACTCCTGCTAGGTTAATCAAATTAGAGATCAGCTCAAAATTACTTCCAGTGGAATAGGCTGCATCTAAATCAACTAAATGAATCCATTTGCATCCGGCTGAAGTAAATGACTCAATTACTTGCTGCGGTGATCCCTTGTAATAATTTTCAGCAATATCGATTGCTTGAGTTATTTGGCCAGATTTAATATCTACAGCCGGTAAAAACTCAAGAGGCTTCATTTTACTTTCACACCACTAGGCAATCTGGTCCTAGAACTGTTTTAAGATCTGCACTTAATCCTGGTGACGATGTTACCTTTAGAGCTTCATCTAATTTTAGAATCGTTCTTTTCTCACCATCAATTAATCTCAAATGCACCTCTCTGGCTCCAGGATGTGACTTTAAAATCTCACTCATTCGATCGATTACTGGTGGCGTGCATCGTGAAGCCTCCATAGAAATAATTAAAGGTCCAGTTGGTACCTGCTTTAAATCTGGCAATGTTAAATCTAGAGCTGAGATTCTAGGTGGCTCTTCTCGTTTATCGACTCTACCTCGAATGGCAACAATACGATCTTCCACCAGATTAACGCCATGAGTTGCGTACGAATTGGAAAAGAAAAGAACATCAACAGCTCCCTCTAAATCCTCCACCGTCACAATTGCCCAAGGCGTTCCTTGTTTAGAAACTTTTCGCTGAATCTGTGTTATCAATCCTCCGATATTAACAATTTGATCATGCGGTGCTTCAGATAATTGGCTAATAGAAAAATCTGCAACAGATCTTAGAATGTGTTCTACACCTAGTAGAGGATGGTCAGATACATACAAACCTAACATCTCTCTTTCATAGGTCAGAAGCATCATTTTTTCCCACTCGCTATTAGGAATATCAAGATCTACTCCACTAACACTTGACCCAGAATTCTCTGAGCCAAATAAATCAAACTGACCAATTGCCTCTGCACGTTTGCTTTCAGTAACTGCATCCAAAGCCTCTAGGAAGACCATCATTAACCCGCGCCGAGTGTGACTTAGGGAATCGAAAGCGCCTGCTTTAATCAGTGATTCAATTGTTTTCTTATTGCACACATGAGAATCAACCTTTACCAAGAAATCTCCAAAGCTTAAATACTTACCCTTGCTCTTTCGATTTTCAATAATTGAGGCAACAACATTCTCTCCCACATTTCTAATTGCAGTAAGACCAAAACGGATATCGCTGCCCCGCGGGGTATAGCCAGAATCAGATTCATTCACATCTGGAGGTAAAACCTTTATTCCCATTCGACGACATTCATTTAGATACAGAGCGCTCTTATCTTTGTCATCTCGCACACTAGTAAGCAACGCCGCCATATATTCAGTTGGATAATTGGCTTTTAAATACGCAGTCCAAAATGAAAGCAGGCCATACCCAGCACTGTGTGCTCTATTAAATGCATAATCAGAAAACGGGATCAGGGTTTGCCAAAGTTTTTCAATTGCATCCTCTGAGAAACCATTAGCTTTCATGCCATCTTCAAAGTGAACTCTTTCTTTATCGAGAATTTTTTTATCCTTTTTACCCATTGCTTTTCGCAATAAATCAGCTCTACCAAGTGTGAAGCCAGCTACCTTACGTGCGATTGCCAGCACCTGTTCCTGGTAAACAATTAATCCATAGGTATCTTTTAGAATCTCATTTAACGGCTTATCTAACTCAGGATGAATAGCTACCGGTACCTTGCGACCATTTTTGTAATCTGCATACTTATTGTGTGAATCCTCCCCCATCGGTCCTGGTCGATATAACGCAATAACCGCAGCAATATCTTCAAAACTATCTGGGGCCATAGATCTTAAGAGTGATCGGATTGGCGCGCTATCTAATTGGAATACACCAAGAGTGTCTCCTTTTGCCAATAGATCAAAGGTCTTTTGATCCTTCAATGGCAGTATTTCTAGTACAACAGTTTTGCCCAAATTTTTCTCAATATTAATTAAACAATCATCGAGAACGGATAAATTTCGAAGCCCCAGAAAATCCATCTTAAGCAAACCGGTAGCCTCGCAAGCTCCCATATCAAACTGAGTGATAATTGCACCATCAGCCTCACGACGATGTATTGGTATTACATCCAGTAAAGGTTCCTTACTAAGAATCACTCCAGCAGCATGAACTCCCCACTGTCTTTTTAACCCTTCAATTCCTAATGCGGTATCTACAATTCGCTTGGAATCTGGATCTGCCTCGTAGAGATTACGAAATTCAGTTGCTTCGCCATATCTCTCATCATCCATATTAAAAATTCCACCTAAAGATATGTCCTTGCCCATTACTGAAGGCGGTAGTGATTTAGTTAAGCGTTCACCCAATGCATATGGAAAGCCCAATACTCTTGTTGAATCTTTAATAGCCTGCTTTGACTTGATAGTTCCGTAGGTAATGATTTGTGCTACCCGGTCATCACCATATTTACCAGTTGCATATGCGATCATTTCTGAGCGCCGTCTTTCGTCAAAATCCAAATCAATATCTGGCATTGAGATACGTTCTGGATTTAAAAATCTCTCAAACAGTAATCCAAACTCAATTGGATCTAATCCGGTAATACCCAAGGCATAAGAGACTAAGGAACCTGCCGCTGATCCTCTACCTGGACCAACTCGAATGCCAACCTCGCGTGCATGATTACAAAGATCAGCCACCACCAAGAAGTAGCCAGGAAATCCCATTTTTATCATTACCTCTAACTCAAAGTTAAGTCGCTCTTGGTATTGAGCACTTACCTGGCCATTTAACTTTTTAGCTAAGCCTTTATTTGCTTCTTTAATCAACCAACTATCCTCACTCTCCCCAGCTGGAACAGGGAATTGAGGTAATAGATTCTCTCCTTCGCGCATTGTGGTCTGACAACGTTGAGCAATTAGAAGTGTGTTATCACAGGCTTGTGGAAAATCCCTAAATAGTTGTCGCATCTGTTCGGCAGTTTTTAAGTAAAACTCAGAGTTATCAAATTTAAAGCGTTTTGGATCAGCCAAAGTTGAGCCAGATTGGATGCACAGCATTACTTCATGTGCGGCTGCATCTTTATGGTGGGTGTAATGCAAGTCATTAGTAGCCAGCATTGGTAAGTTGAGTTCCTTGCCAAGTTTTATTAGATCACTTAACACCCGTTTTTCAATATCAATTGAGTGATCCATAATCTCTAGAAAATAGTTATCGGCACCAAAAATATCCCGCATTGTCGATGCGGCATTTACCGCTTCTTTATAGGCACCCATCCGCAGGCGAGTTTGTATTTCACCCCCTGGGCAACCAGTGGTTGCGATAATTCCCTTTGAATACTTTGCTAGTAACTCTTGATCCATTCGCGGCTTATAGTAAAAACCTTCTAGTGATGCCAATGATGAGAGTTTGAATAGATTTGATAAGCCCTGATTATTTTCAGCCAGCAGAGTCATGTGGGTATATGCGCCACCACCAGAAACATCATCCTCACCGCCTTCAGCCCATTTGACTCTTCGTTTATCAAATCTGGACTCAGGTGCCACATAGGCTTCAATTCCGATAATAGGTTTTACCCCAGCCGCCTTAGCTAATTTGTGAAATTCAAATGCACCAAAGACATTTCCGTGATCTGTAATGGCAATGGCTGGCATCTGTTGCCTTGCAACCTCAGCGACTAACTCAGAAATTTTTGCAGCACCATCGAGCATCGAGTATTCGGTGTGCACATGAAGATGCACAAAACTCTCGGTGGTTTTTGAGGCTTCGGTTGAATTAGGCATGGGTGGCGAGATTACTACTGAGCGATATTTCTAGCGGGAAATATCTGAAAGTACCTCTAATGAGCGTGTCAGATCGACTGGGTATTCAGCGGTGAAGGAAAGACGCTGGCCATTTGCCGGGTGATCAAAACCAAGTTGCTTGGCATGCAGCCAAGGCCTTGAGATGTTCAAACGTTTTGCTAAGGCTGGATCTGAGCCGTAGGTGAGATCTCCAACTAGTGGATGATGCAGCGCAGCAAAATGAACTCTAATTTGATGTGTGCGGCCAGTTTCAAGTTCAATCTCTAGCAAGGTGACCGCTGGAAAAACCTCTAATGTTTTGTAGTGAGTAATACTTGGTTTTCCATCTGCTACAACTGCAAATCGATAATCTTCCCTTGGGTGACGATCTATTGGTGCATCAATTGTGCCAACTGTTGGATCTATATGACCCTGAGCTAAAGCATGGTAAACCTTTGTTACAGTTCTATTTCTGAACTGTTCCTTAAGATTTGCATATGCAATTTCATTTTTTGCAACTACCATCAATCCTGAAGTTCCAACATCTAATCGGTGCACTACACCTTGGCGTTCGGCTGCGCCAGAGGTTGCCAGTTGATAACCAGCAGCAAAAATCGCACCAACCACTGTTGCACCTTGCCAGCCAGGGCTTGGATGCGCAGCAATTCCTACCGGTTTATCGATAACAATTAAATACTCATCATCATAGACAACCTTCAACCCATCTATAGGGGTTGCAACCAACTTCGCTGCACTTTTAGCTGCTGGAAGCAAAATCTCTAATTGATCATTAGAGCTAACTCGATCAGATTTTCCAACTGGCTTGCCGCCCGTTGTTACTTCGCCAGATTCAATCAAACCAACAATTACATTACGAGAAAGCCCAAGCAATCTAGAAAGAGCGGCATCTACCCGTTCTTGATTCAAACCCTCTGGAATAGAAATACTACGAAGCTCACGGTCGCTCACTTTGAATCCTCATTCTTATTAAATGGAATGTTTCGCCAACTAAGGAGTGCGATTAATACTGCAGCACTAACCACTGCCATATCGGCAACATTAAAAACTGGCCAGTATGGAAGTTGGATCCAATCAACTACCTCACCTTGCAATGCCCCTGGATCCCTAAAGATACGATCAGTTAGATTTCCAAATATTCCCCCTAAAGCTAAGCCAAGTGCCACCGCCCACCGCGTTGAGGTGACTTTCCTTGCATAGTAGAAAATTGATGCAGCGACAATCATTGCAAAGGAGGATAAAAATATTGTGCCGCTACTGGCAATACTAAAGGCTGCTCCTGAGTTGAAGACTAGTTTTAACTGCAAGAAAGTTCCTAAAATCTGTTTTGGCTGACTGGATAAGTATTCAAGAGCCAAAGTTTTAGTTACATAATCCAATGCAAATACAATTAAAGCGGTAACCGCCAACCATTTACGCTGAATTAAGTTCAGCGTCGTTCCTCTTTCTGCTTACAGACCATACAAAGTGTTGCACGTGGAAATACTTGTAATCTCG
>SXGQ01163600.1_pt1 | contig 25702 bp, 15 predicted proteins | sample 3178371 | NCBI WGS metagenome assembly SXGQ01 (sample SAMN11356859, study PRJNA531348) | freshwater metagenome | isolation source: freshwater sample F1-20 | place: China: Fuxian Lake, Yuxi | collected 2017-12-25 | reverse complement strand
GTCGCCGACGAGGTCCGCAGCCTCGCCCAACGCTGCTCCCAGGCGGCCCGTGAGACCGCGCTGCTCATCGACGAATCGATCGCACGGACCCAGGCCGGACGGCAGCGGGTCGATGAGGTCTCGGCCGCCATCCAGCTGCTGGTCCAAGGCTCGACCCACATCCATAAGTTGGTCGAGGAGGTCCATCGGGGCAGCGAGGAACAGAGCCGAGCGGTCGAGCGGATCGAATCCGCCCTACGCCAGATCGAGCACAGCGCCCAGTCAACCGCCTCGGGGGCCGAGGAAGGCTCGGTCGCCGCCGAGGAACTGACCACACAGTCCCACGTCCTCCAGGAGGTCGTCGCCTCCCTCGAGGCCCTCGTCGCCAGCCAGACCCATATCGAGGCCGGTTCCAACCGCGCGCTGATCCGGAGACAGCCCGACGCCGTCTAGCGGACCCGGAAGCTTGTCGCCCGATGGATGCCGCAGGGCTCTGCGGCATTGGGTGCAACGCACCCACCCTCCCAAGACTCAACCCACATCCCTGACCCAAACCCCTCCCATCGCTCCGCACCAGACCGGCTGGGCGCTCCCGCGCCCAGGTGATGCAGGGCACTGCATCACCCCCCAGGGAATCCCCTGACTTCCCAAACCGCACTCCGCACTGCGCCTTCTGCTCGTTGCTCAGGCCCCTCGTTCTGGGCCTTTCTCCGCGCCTCGCGTCGCCAAGTCCCCGCGCGAGTCACATTCCTCCCCTTCGTGTGGCCGCAAGCCCATTCCCCTCCCTAGATCTGGCGATGGTGGACCGGTCTTCGGATCTGATCCCATGGAGGGATGTCAGAGCCCACATCCGATTTCGATGGCGCCTGGAAGGAGGCCACGGAGGTCTTCCTCCAGCCGATTCTCCAGCTGTTGAAGCCCGAGATCCATCGCGGCATCGATTGGTCCAGGCCACCGGTGTACCTCGACACCGAGCTCCGGAAGGTCGTGCCCGATGCGGAGCATGGACGCCAGCATGCCGACCGGCTCATTGGTGTTACCCGCACCGAAGCGGGGCTGGATGACGCCCTGCTCCACATCGAGGCCCAGTCCCAGCCAACCGCCCAGATGGCCCTCCGGATGTTTCGGTACCACACCCGGCTCTTTGAACTCCACGGCAGGCCAGTGGTCAGCCTCGCCATCCTCGCCGATGACGATCCCAGGTGGCGCCCGGAGTTCTACCAGCACGAGCTTTGGGGCTGCCGGAACCGGTTCGAGTTCCTGTCCTGCAAGCTCCTTGATTTCCCGGACGAGGAGCTGTTCCACAGCGAGAATCCCATTGCCAAGCTCATCCTGGCCCAGCGGATCGCCCAGCGGACCGCACGCAACTCGCCGGACCGGTTCCGTATGAAACTCGCGTGGCTGGAACGGCTCCTGGAACAGGGGTTTTCCTCGGATGACACCCCAAAGCTGTTCCGGATGCTCGAGCGCATGACGCCCCTCAGCCAGGACCTCGACATTGAATTCCACCGTCAGCTCCACCAATATCGATCACACAAGACCATGACCTTCATCACCACCCTCGAACAGTTCGCCATGGAGAAAGGGCATTCCCAAGGCCTCTCCCAGGGCCTCTTCCAAGGACGCGCTGAAGGTTGCCAGACAGGACTGCAAACCGGCTGGATGCAGGCCATCAAATCCCTGGTTGCGGTGCGGTTTCCAGACTGGGACCCGGCCTGGAACCAGCACCTCGACACCGTCCAGGGCGCAACACGGCTCGAGGAATGTCTTCGGCTTGCTGGAACCCTTTCGAGCGGGCGGGAATTCCTCGCGGCGATCGGCAAGCCCCAGGACTGACCTGGATCCTGGCCGAAGAGCGTGGACCCGAACGGACTCGGGTGATCCCCATCGGGTCACTGTGTTGCGCCGCAGGCTGACCTGACTTGCGAATCCACCCCGATTGCGTTGCAGGCCCAAACCGTGGCCCTCCGAAGCGCCCCTACAGCGTCGGAGGAATCATCTTCGCTTTGCGCCACGGACGCGACAGGCCACCGGAGCTGAAGTTCCTCCAGGCCCACTTGAGCCAGGAGAGCAGCGCCAAGGCGAGCCACAGCGCCCAGAACAGCATCAGGAGCCGGTACCACCAGATGGAGACCGACACCACCACAGTCCTCGGTAGCGCGACCGAGGATCGATCCAGATACCAGCGCAACACCGTGCGGCTGGAGTCGTTGCCCAGGATGAACATTTCCGGGCTACCCAGCAGGCCCTCGCCGACCGCATAGACCAGCACCCCAAGCGCCCCGGCGGTCATGGCGACGACCACCAGCTGCAGGACGTTGTAGACCCAGGGCCTGTTCTCCTGGAATGCCGGCATCCCACGCCACCGGACGAGGAAGAGCCAGGCGATCACCACCGACGCCGCCTCCAGGGGAACCTGCGTCAGGCCCAGCCCCAGCAGCAGCCACTGCCAGGTCCGCAGCGGCGACTGCGGTAGCCGTCCGAGCGCGATCGCCGCGAGCAGGGAGCAGATCAGGATGACCCAGAATCGGACCGCCGGGCCCCGGCGCGGACCCCAGGTCAACAACACCCAGCGGTCATCCGGCACCTTCAACACCGTCGTGATGTTGGCGCTGTCGACCGGCAGGCCGACCGACCCGGAACCCGCATGGAATCCCAGATCCGCGCCCACCTTCCAGGAAAGGTCGATCGTCTGCTCCCCGGGCCTCAGCGGGACCACCACATTCCGTCCCTCCTTACGCACCGGGATCCCCTTCCCGGCATGGAGCAGTCCGGTCACCTCGGCTCCCTCGGGGAGCTCGATCAGGAAGTCCTCACCGAGACTGCTCCTCAGGGACAGGTTGAGCGTGGAGGTCCGCTGGCGGGACCCCAGACTGACCTCGTGCGTCACGCGGTCCACCGTACGGGTCGCGCCCGCCACGGCCGTCGGATGCGTGAGGTCCAGCCGGACCGATTCCCCAGGCCACGGATGCCAGACCGGCAGCAGATCCATCACGCCGGCATCGAAGACCGGGGCCAGTCCGGTGAGGGCGACGTTCCAGATCGGCGACGCGCGCAGCTCCCACTGCTCGACCCATGTGTCCGAAGGCCTTGTGGACAGCGTCAGCACGTTGCTGACCGACAGCCCGCTGTCCCAGGAGGTGGACGTATCCTGGGCACCGAGCCGCACCTCGATGGCGCCCTCGACAACGGGCGCGTTGGCCGACAGGACATTCTCCCCGGGCAGCAGCGGGATCCGGAGGGCCAAGGCCTTGCCGGAGGGCGTGAGTCGGGTCACGACCGTCCGCACCTGGGCGACGAGGCCCAGCTCGATCTGACGCTGCACCAGGGCGACCGACTGAACCTCCTGGCGCTCGTAGGTGGTCGAGGATCCAGCGGACCGTTCTTGTGACACGAAGAGCACCTGCTGTTCCGGAACGCCGTCGTCCCGGATCCCGCTCACCGCCCAACCGGGAGCCTCCACCACAACCCGGCGTGGCTTGAGCCGGAAGGCCCATTCCCATTCGGACGCCGTCGGGACCAGACCCTGCCACTGCACCCGGTGGACGCCCGCCGGCAGGACCACCCACAGGAAGCCGTCGTCGCGCCGCAGCGCCGTTCCGGGCTGTCCATCCACCTGCACCGAGACCGGCGACCACGTGGGGAGACGTCCCGGCAGGGGCACCGCCACCCGCAGCGCCGTGTGGATCTCGGCCTCCGCGGTAAGACGCCGACCCTCGACCCGCAGCGACACGCTTGGGATCTCGGCCGCATTCGGGAACGCGTCGGAAACCTCGGTTACCCGTTCCCGGAGCTTCTCCAACGTGGCGGCATCGGGGATGACCGCGGCCACCGGGGTCTCATCCGCCTCGACACGGGGCGGCTGTGCGAGGCCGACTCCAAGCACCAGGGCCAGCACCGCGGCCCGAGGGGCGATGTCGGCCAGACCCGTCGACGACGGCCGGCCGCGGCGCAGCAGCACGGCGGCGAGGGCGAGGATCAGTCCGACCCGGAGCACGGTGAGCGCGCGCTCAATCCCGATGGAAATGAGCACCGGGCGGACCTGCTGGGCGGCCTGGACCGGTCCATTCCAGCCGAAGCTCACCGCGCGCCAGGTCCAATCCGGCACACCGGGTCCGGTCTGGATCCGCGCCTCGGCCTCGTAGAGGAGGTTCGCCATGATGCCGTTCTTCTGGACGGTTTCTGCGGAGGAGGCGCTCCTCGAGACCAACCCGTAGCGTCGGGCCAGGACTGGCTCCATGCGGTAGGCCCTATTGGCCTCCCCCTTTTCGGCATCGGCGGGCGGCACCTCCCTGGCCACAGTAGCCGTCGAGGGGGGAGGCGGCACCGCGGGTGAAGCGAGCGGCGGCAGCTCGGGAGCCGGTTGGAAGTGCCGTCCATCTCGCCCCAGCCATTCCAGCTGGGGATAGATCGCCTGCTGGACCTGGCGTCCGATGAACGGTGCCAGCAGGAAGACCAGCGTTAGGATCGTCCCCCACTTCGTCAGTTGGATAACACGATGGAACATTCCGGAACGGACCACCCGCTCAAGCGCCAACGGGATGAGGAGCACCAGCCACGTGTACCGCGGTGCACCCGGTTCGTGGAACGACAGGCCATACGCGAGGAACGCCAGGACCGCCGGCCCCCAGCCCCACATCCGGAACACCGTCAGGGTGAAGATCAGGAGCAGGAAGACATCGAGCAGCGTCCAGGCCGTGAGCCAGTCGCCCCGGACCCAGTCGGCACCGAACAGCGCCAGCAGCCGCCATCCGGGCGGCAGGTGGAGCGTCACCTGGAGCGACTCCGCATCCGACCGCCACCCCGTCGCGGGAAACCGCTTCGGACGGTCCAGCCGACCGGTCGCCTCGAGATCCAGGTTCCGGGTCCGCACCTCCACCCCGGCCGCACCAGTCCGGGGATTGAGCGTGACGAGCTGTCCCTGTCCGCCGATGCGGACCGATCCGAGATCCTCCCCCTCCGCGACATCGAGCCGCCACACCTGCTGCATGGCACCCCGGACGCGATCCCGGAACGTGAGCCCTTGGCCGTCCTCGTCGAGCCACCATTCCCGGGCGATCGCCAATCCCGGCGGCTTCTGGTCGCCCATGCCACGCATCCGCTCCACCAGACGGAACGGCTTGGCCACGTCCCAGCGATACACCGGGAACTTCCGCCAGGGTTCCGGAAAGGTCGTCTGGGAAACATCGACCGAGGGCGCGTCCACGATCTCGACCACTCGAAGCTCCGGTCGCGACACGAAGCCGACCCACTGGTCGGGTGTCGCCGCAGCCACGCCCGCCAGGTACTGCCAGGTGGTGGGGTTGTCGGTGCGGAAAGCGACCAGCTGGACCTTCCACTTGCCCGGACGCACCTGGGCCTTGAGGCGGCCCTGGTCGTCGACCGCGACCGGGATCGGGCTCACCACCGACGACAGCCGCCACCCTTCCGGAACGACGGCGCCCAGGTTCTCCTCACGGCTCTTGCCCGAGACCGTGAGCTCGACCTCCTGGCGCAGCCACATCGGGATGCCGTCCTCGACGAGCGAATAGACCTTTGTGGCGAGGTAGTTCTTCTCATCGGTCCCCGCCGCGCCATCGCGCTTGAGCCACAGTTGGCCGTCGGCATCCCACGCCGGATTCGGAACCGATTGACCCAGGAGGGTCAGATTCAGCACCCCGATCTCGGGCGGGATGCGCAGACGCTGCGGCATCTGGTTCCATCGGAAGGATCCCGTGAGATGATGACGTCCGGGCTCACCCTTCACTCTGTTCCCACCGGGCACCAGGTGCACGGCAGGCGTTCGGTTGTGCTCCAGCACCGCGACTCCGGCGGGCTTGCCGTCCCCCGCCGTGGGAGAAGCGTCCTGGACCCCAACGGGCCAGGCGTCGCCGCCGCCCGGCAGCGGCACCCAGGTCTCGTCGTACACCAGGACGTCCAAGGTGAACCGGGCCCCGTCCGCCGTGACCTCCAGCTCCAACGTGGACGGCCAGAAGCACCGATGGGTCTTAGGATCGGAATAGGGCGTCGGACAATTCCGGTGGGCCTCCCCCCAGGTGGCCCAGGGGATCCACGGACGCAGCACCTCCGGGATGCGGTCCCATCCGGAAGCGGCATCAAGGCGAAGCCCGATGAGCAGGAGGAGTGCAAGGGTCTTGGAAAAGGACGAGGGGGGCATGGAAGGACGGCAGCGGCCGTGTGGGGAGTTAAGCAGATTCCGAGGGCGAGGAAACCCCCAACTCGCGAATGCCGGGCACGTGACATGCCCAAGTCGATTTGGGAGTCTTAGGGATCCCATGAAACGTCAACTGCCTTTCCGATTCTCGGCGCCGGCCATCTCCATTGCGGCCGTGATCGCCCTGACTTCTGGAGACCTCACGGCCCAGACCCGGTCCGTGCGACACTCGCCCCCGCTGCGAGAGACCTCACCCCGCTCGGTCGGGGTCTCACCCGAGCGTCTGTCCCGGATCGACACGATGTGCACCGACGCCATCCGGGACGGCAGGATCCCGGGTGCGGTAGCCCTCGTCGCCCGCAAGGGGAAGATCGTCTACCACAAGGCGTTCGGGTCGGCGGACAACTCCAGGGGCCGCGCGCTGCGTCCCGACGACATCTTCCGCATCGCCTCGCAGACCAAGGCCATCACGGCGACGGCCGTGATGATGCTGTGGGAAGAGGGACGATTCCGCCTCGACGATCCGATCTCGAACTGGATCCCGGAGTTCAAGAACCCACAGGTGTTGAAGGACTACGACGAGAAGGCGGGAACCTGGACGGCTGAACCGGCGGGCCGGGAGATCACGATTCGCCACCTGCTCACCCACACCTCGGGTCTGGGTTACGGGGTGATCGACGGTGACGCACGGTTCCGTCAGATGTACGCCAAGGCCGGTGTGGTCGACCTGTTCACCACGGAGCCGGTCACCATCGGCGAGAGCGTGCGTCGCCTGGCCAAGCTTCCCCTGCACCACAAGCCGGGCGAGAAATTCACCTACGGCGAGGGACTCGACGTCCTCGGGTACTTCATCGAGGTCGTGTCGGGGCAGACCTTCGACGCGTTCCTGCAGACCCGGCTGTTCGGTCCGCTGGGCATGAAGGACACCGGGTTCTATCTGCCGGCGGAGAAGGCCGGTCGGTTGGTGACGGTCCAGAAACCCGAGAACGGCACGTGGGTGCGCTACCCGGTCACGTTCTACGATCCGAACTATCCGATCCAGGGCGCGAAGTCATTCTACTCGGGCGGGGCGGGACTCTGCAGCACGGCCCGCGACTACGCGACCTTCCTCCAGATGTACCTCAACGGAGGCGAGCTCAATGGGGTTCGGATCCTGAGTCGGACCACGGTCGACCTGATCCTCGACGAACAGGTCGCCCAGAACCTCTTCGGCGGACCGAACAAATACTACGGCCTGGCATTCGGGGTCCTGACGCCGAGGGGACAGGCTACCGGGGGCGAGGGCAGCGCGGGCACCTTCGACTGGGGCGGCTACTTCAACACCCAGTACTTTGCCGATCCGAAGGAAGGGACCATCGGTATCCTCATGAAGCAGACCCAGGGCGGGAACGACGACACCTCCTGGCGGTTCCGTCAGCTGGTGGGACAGACGGTGGACGACTGAACCCTTGTACCGCACGGATGCCCGAGGACCTGTCCCAAAAGCGGCAGTCCCAGAACCCGCCGTACTTCGCCTACGGATCGAACATGATCCTGGAGGCGATGCGGGAGCGGTGTCCCACGGCCCGGGTTCTGGCCCCGGCGGCCCTCCACAACTGGCGCTATCGAATCAACGATCGCGGTTTTGCGACCGTGGTGCCGGAGACTGGCTCGGTCGTCCATGGCCTGCTCTGGGAGATCGACGCCAAGGCCGAGGCCGCGCTGGACATCTACGAGGCCCTGGATGAGGGCATGTACCTCAAGACGCACCTCAACGTGACGGGATCAGGGCGACAGGTGCTGGCCATGGTGTATCTCGCCACGGGGTCGGATCCCGGTCGGGCGATCCCCGGGTACCAGGAGGAGATTGTTGATGCGGCGAAGGCACTGGGGGTGCCCGATGCCTATCTCGAGGAACTGCAGGGTTGGCTCCCCCGGTGACACCGGGAGTCTGCCGGACCATTCAGGGTCGCTGAACCGTCTTGGACTGGGAACGTCCGGATGCTGGCACCATACCCTCGCTGCCGGCGATGATGAGGCCGACCGAGACGAGGAAGCCCAGGATGAGGGGAAACGCGGCCATCGGTCCGGCCTCGTCGACCGCCTCCGGGATCAGGGTCTGCGCCACGAGCGCCAGCACCGCGCCCCCGGCGAACGCCTCGGCGACGACCAGCATCGGGGAGAAGTGGGCCCCGATGGTCAGGTGCCCGGCAACCGCCGCCAGGCTGGCGAGAAGCGTCACAGCCAGCCACGACAGGAGGATCCGCCGTCGGGAGAACCCGGCACGCAGGAGCATCGAGGCGCTGGTCGCCCCCTCCGGCACGTCTGCAATGAAGATCCCGAGGGCCAGCGGCAGGGAGAACTGGGTCCAGCCGACGAAGTTCCCACCGATCACAAACGCGGCCGGGATGACGTCGAGGAAGTTGCCGAGCAGGATCGCGGCGCCGGCGGAGTCCTTCGAATGACCGAGGCTCTCATCGAACTCCCGCTGCGTCAGACGCTCGACGTGCTGCGAGGCGACCGACAGCCAGCGGCGCGCGCCCTCGGTCTCGTGGTGGACATTCGCGATCGCCCGCTCATGCCCCTGTCGCTCCAGGGCCGAGGAGAGGTTGGGACTGCGACGGACAACCTCCTCGAACGCATCCCGCCCCATCCGAAGGAGTTCCAGGGGCTCGACCGCCTCCACCGTGGCATTCCGGGGCTCGCCGGACAGCAGCGCCATCTCGCCAAAGGAATCGCCGACGGCCAGCGAGGCCACCTGCTTCCGTCCGCCGTCCTGCTCGAGGAAGACCTCCGCGCGTCCGGAGACCACGAGATAGAGGGCGTCGCCGGGATCCCCCTGGCGGAACACCCTCTCACCGACCGGAATCGTCACCTCCGTCACGCGATCGGCGAGCAGGCCAACCTCCTCCGGAGGCAGCTGGGCCAGCATGGGAGAGCGTGACAGACCCTCGAGGATGCCGCGGATCCGACGCCTCTTCTCGAACTCCAGGGACTGGCGAAGCCGGAACTCGCTCCGGACATTCCCGCCCATCCGATCCAGGAGACGGGTTCCGACGAGGTAGGCCGTGGCCCCCGCCAGGAACCCAGCCGCCACGTGGAACCATCCCTCAAGGCGGCTGTAGCCGTGCTGCAGGAGGTCCTCGGTGGACTCGAAGGCCAGTTCAATGCTGACGGCGGCGATCAGGGCCCCCGCACCAAACGCCAGGATTCTTCCGAGAACCCGGGAGGGGAGCCCAAACTTCAGGCCCAGCCAGGTCCCGATGGGACCACCCGAGGTCACCAGCAGCCCCATCAGAAAAACATCGAACATCATGAGGAAAGGCTACTTGGGACACACCTCACCGCTCCAGCTTTCGCAGGTGCCGATCGAACCACACCGCGAACCGCTCGACATCGTTCTCCCAATCCTTCCAGCCGTGTCCCTGCCCCGGACGCACCTCGATCTCCCCAACCCCACCCACTGCCTTGACCCGTTCGAGGAAGAGTTCGGACTGCTGCATGGGGACGAGTTTGTCCTGGTCGCCGACCAGCAGGAACACCGGCGGCACAGCGGCCCGCACGTGGTACGCGGGCGAGATCGACTCCGCAAAGCGCCGCTTCGCATCGGGCTCCTGGGGGACGTCTCCGAACGCCGATCGGAAGTCTTTGAGGATCCCCTCCCCCACGGCCGATTCGCCGTGCCTCCCGTAGTTCAGGAAGTCCGTCGGCGGGAAGAAGCCCGCGGCGGCCTGGACCGCGCTGCTCTCGCGGTCGACCGGATCCTTGGCATCGGTTGTGCCGGGGCCACCCCGGGTCGCGAGCATCAGCGTCAGGTGCGCACCCGCGCTGCCGCCCGCAACACCGAGCCGCTGCGGATCGATCCCGTAGTCTTTGGAGTGGTGACGAATGAACCGGACCGAACGCTCCGTCTGGGGCACGATCTCGGGAATCGTATACCTCGGGTTTGATCCATGGACGACGGCGAACACGGTGTAGCCATGGTCGAGGAGCGGTTGGACGATCTTCGGCCCTATGAACTCGTGGGAGGAATACCAGCCTCCGCTCATGACGTAGATGACGCCGAGGCCGTTGGGACGCCCCGGTTTGAAGAGATCGAGGGTCAGCGCGGTGCCATCGACGCGGCCATAGAGAATGTCCCGGGTCCGGGTGTAGGGCATAGGCTCCGCGAGGAGAGGTGGAACCTCGAGGCATCCCAGGAGGATGAGCAGGAACAGAGAACGCAGCAGCGGGAACGAACTGGAGTGGGGCATGGGCCGACGATGTCGTCGGGACCGCCCAGGCCGCAAGGCCGGCGGGCCTCACCCGGCAGGCCTCACCCGGTGGATGCCGCAGTGCTCTGCGGCATGGGGTACAACGCACCCCCCCGCCCCGGACTCAACCCACATCCCTGACCCAAACCCCTCCCATCACTCCGTCCCGGACCGGCTGGGCGCTCCCGCGCCCAGGTGATGCAGGGCACTGCATCACCCACCCAGGCAGGCCCATGGCCTGCAAAGCCTCCATCCAAGGCCTTGGATTCCCCCCTTCTGGTCCGGCATCCTCTGGAGACTCCGAACATCCTCCCGCCCCGATGAACTCCCGAACAATTTCCCTCCAACTCCTCCTGACCCTTCTCCTGTCCCTCTGCGCACGCGCCGCCGAGGACCTCGTGGTCGCCGACTTTGAGGGCGGCTCCTATGGAGACTGGAAAGTCACCGGCGAGGCCTTTGGGACAGCCCCCGCGACGGGCACCCTACCCGGCCAGATGCCCGTCGATGGATTCATCGGCAAGGGACTGGTCAACTCGTTCACAAAGGGCGACGACTCCACCGGATCGCTCACCTCGCCCCCCTTCCGGATCCAGCGGAAGTACCTGGCCTTCCTCATCGGCGGAGGCAGGAATGAATCCAGGCTCACCCTCCAACTGCTCGTCGACGGCAAGGCGGTCCGATCTGCCACCGGCCCCAACTCCCAGTCCGGCGGCAGCGAGACCCTCACCCAGGAATCATGGGACGTGTCCGAGCTCGACGGGAAGATGGCCACCCTTCGCGTGGTGGATGAGGCCAAAGGAGGCTGGGGCCACATCAGCGTCGACCACATCCTCCAATCCGACCGAAAACCCGCCGCCCCCCGCAAGGACGTCACGCGCGCCATCAAGGCCAAACGTCCCTACCTCCAGATCCCCATCAAGAACGGCGCCCCCAAGCGGGTCCTCACCTTCTTCGTCGACGGCCAGAAGATCGTCCGGAACGACGTGGAACTTGCCCCGGGCACGCCCGACTGGTGGGCCGTCATGGACATCAGCGCCTGGAAGGGCAAGGACCTCGTCCTGCAGGTCGACACCCTGCCCGTGGGCTCCCAGGGACTCGACCTGGTCTACGAGTCCAGCCTCCCTGCCGACCAGGGCCTGCTCTACAAGGAAACGCTCCGGGGACAGATCCACTTCTCCCCGAAGCGCGGGTGGAACAACGACCCGAACGGGATGGTCTACTACGACCACGAGTACCACCTGTTCTTCCAGCACAACCCCTACGGCTGGGGTTGGGGCAACATGCACTGGGGCCACGCGGTCAGCCGGGATCTCGTCCACTGGAAGGAACTTGGCGACGTGCTGCTGCCCGACGAATTCGGTCCGATGTTCAGCGGCAGCGCGGTGGTCGACTGGAAGAACACCAGCGGTCTCGGCAAGGACGGCAGGCCCCCGATGGTCCTGATCTACACCGCAGCCGGGGATCCGACCGTCCAGTGCATCGCCTCGAGCACCGATGGTCGGACCTTCACGAAATACCCCGGCAATCCTGTTCTGAAGCAGATCACCGGCGGGAACCGGGATCCCAAGGTGATGTGGCACGAGCCCACCCAGCGCTGGGTGATGGTGCTCTACGTCGAGCTGCCGAACCGCGGCCACACCGTCCATTTCTTCACCTCTCCCAACCTAAAGGACTGGACCCTCGCCTCGATCGCGGACGGGCTGCCGAAGTCCAACTACCTGTTCGAGTGTCCCGACTTCTTCGAGCTGTCGGTCGACGGCCAGCCGGACCAACGCCGCTGGGTGCTGCTGGGGGCCAACTCGGAATACGCCATCGGCACGTTCGACGGCACCCGGTTCGTCCCGGAGCAGTCGCGTCTCCCTGGGCAGCGCGGACAGGGTTTCTATGCCCCTCAGACCTTCAGCGACATCCGTGCAGAGGATGGACGCCGGATCCAGATCGGGTGGTTCCAGACCGAGACGAAGGGGATGTCCTTCAACCAGTCGATGACGGTGCCGATCGAGCTCCGTCTGGCCTCGACCGCGAATGGACCCCGGCTGACGTTCACGCCGGTGCGCGAACTGGAACAACTGCGGACCAAGACGTTCAAGGCCGATGGCCAATCCCTCCACGCGGGCGACTCGAACCCCTTCGCCAAGCTCCGCGGCGACGCCATCGAGGTTCGGGCGGACTTCGAGCCGGGCTCCGCCCGGGAGGTGGTCTTCCGCATCCGCGGGGCAACGGTGGTCTACGACGTGGCGAAGGCGGAACTTGTGGTCAACGGACACAAGGCACCGGCCCCTCTGCGCAATGGGCGCCAGTCGATCATCCTGTATGCCGACCGCACCGGCCTGGAGGTCTTCGCGAGCGGAGGCCTGACCTATGTGCCGAAGCCTTTCCAGCCCAAGGCCGAGGACCAATCGGTCGAGGTCGACGTGACGGGTGGATCGGCGACATTCCAGACGTTGCGGGCCTATCCGTTGGGGTCGATCTGGAAGGGCACGAGGTAAGGGGGCTCTCGACCCTCCACCTTCCCGGAGGGACCACTGCTCGGGTGGGGCGACGCGGCCCTTTGACAGGACGTCCTTCGCTCTTTGCCCTTTGGCGTTCCTCAGGCGGACACGCTACGATCGTCACACGGCATGCTTCGACACCTCACCCTCTCGATCCTGCTCGGATGGCTCCTGATGCTGCCCCTGGGGGCCGCTGAGCCGGCCCCGAGCCTGACGGGTCTGGTCTGGCCCAAGGGAGCCCGGTCGATCGATGCCCGGATCCCGGGGTGGGCCGTGACCCGGGTTGCGGGCCGGATCTCCGCCGCCACCGGATGGGATGTGTTTCTGGAACCCGGGGCGGACCGTCCGGTCCGGGCAACCTTCACCAACCTCCCACCAGCGGAGGCCCTGCGCAGGCTCCTTGGTGGGCTCAACTTCTCGCTGCAACCCCAGCCCAAGGGCCCCGCTCGACTCTACATCTACGCCTCCGACCGAGACCGGGCGACCCAGCGCATCGTCGCCGATGACACAAAGCCCGGACGCATCCCCAACGAGGTGATCGTCCGGCTGAAACCCAATTCCACGCTGACCATTGAGGAGATCGTGGCGGCGGTCGGTGGACGATTGATCGGCAAGGCTCCTGCCCTGCGGGCCTACCGGCTCCAATTCGACACGGCCGAGGCGGCCGAGGCGGCGCGGAAGAGGATCGCGGAGATGACCGATGTCGCCGCCACCGAGAACAACTACCGATGGGAGGCCCCGGATGCACCCGAGGGTTCTCCCGCCAGCGGCAGTGCAACGGCCACGGCGGCGGGGGCGGCCCTGAAACCCCGGCTGTCGCCCGACGGCAAGAACACCGTCGTGGGCATCATCGACACCGCCGCCCAGCCCATGAGTGCGGACAAGGAGGCCTTCGTGCTGTCGCGGACCGACCTCGTCGAGGGCCGTTCGTCCGATACCGGCATCTGGCATGGCACCGCGATGGCGGAGGAATTCCTGCGGGGGGTGTCCATGACCGACACGGCCGCCGGCGGGTCCGCCGTGCGACTCCGCCTCTACAACGCCTATGGAGCGAACGAGACGGCCACCAGCTTCGATGTGACGCGTGGCGTGCTCAAGGCCGCGGAGGACGGCGCGCGCATCCTGAGCCTCAGCCTCGGAGGGCCAGAGCCCAGTCCCATGCTCCAGGAAGCCCTCGACTCCTTCGTCGAACAGGGCGGTCTGGTGTTCGTCGCCGCCGGCAACCAGGGCAGCGAGGCCCCGTTCTATCCCGCGGCCGATCCCCGAGTGATCGCCGTGACCGCGGTCAACCGCGAGGGAACTCCCATGCCGTGGGCGAACCGGGGAGACTATGTCGATGTCGGTGCCCCGGGCGTCACCTACATCCCTTTCCAGGGCCAGACTTGGGTCGTGCGCGGCACCTCGCCCGCTACCGCCCTGACCGCCGGGATGGCGGCAGGTTATGCCGACCGTACCGGAGCCAATCTTGGAGCCGTCCGGGACACCATCCTCCGGGACCTCTCCTTCCAGCCCAAACCCTGACCGGGGCTGACCGGGTCGATCGTCCTTGGCCCTCGATCCTCGGTTCTCGGTACTCGATCCCCCGAGGTCGAGGAACCGGCTGCTCCCGGGACATCCGGGCACAAAAAACCCCGCCCTGGCCGTATGAGACAGGTCCCTTCTACCGAAGAGACCAGGTGGGAACAGCGGGCAGACTGCCGCCTTCCTATAAAGGAGGCCTGGCGTGGGACTGCTTAGGTAACCGCTTTGATGTTCCCGAGGTTGAGATAAGGTCGAAGGACGCTGTCTCGATTCACGCACCGGGCAGGGAAAACTGAAAAGGAACAACCAACAATCGAAAGCTAGGCCCCTATGGTGCCCGGTTCAAGCCCGGCTCTCATCCGTTTTTCAGGTGCCGGAGTGACTCGGCACGACACCGCACCTCCACGGGGCGGAATCGCATGCGACCCGAGGCAGAGAAGACCGGTGTGGTGATGCCACAACCGAGGCAGGCAACCCCTAGGCCAGAAGTTCCTTCACCACCCGGCTTTCCTCGACGCCGGTCAACCGCTGGTCGAGCCCCTGGTACTTGTAGGTGAAGCGGTCGTGCCGGATGCCCAGCAGGTGGAGCACGGTTGCGTGGAAATCGCGGATGTGCACCGGGTTGTCGACGATGTTGTAGGAGAAGTCATCCGTCTCCCCGTAGACCGTCCCGCCCTTCGCCCCGCCACCGGCCATCCACATCGAGAAACAGCGCGGATGATGGTCGCGACCGTAGTTGTCCTTCGAGAGCCCTCCCTGGCTGTAGATGGTGCGACCGAACTCCCCGCCCCAGATGATGAGGGTGTCGTCGAACAGGCCCCGCGCCTTGAGATCGGTGATCAGGCCGTAGATGGGACGGTCGATGTCCTGGCACTGCATCGGGAGCCGCCCTGCGATGTTCCCGTGGTGGTCCCAGTTGTTGAGGTAGACCTGGACGAAGCGGACGCCCCGCTCGACGAGGCGTCGGGCGAGCAGCGCGGTGTAGCCGAAGCTGCCGGGCTTCCGGGCCGACTCGCCATAGAGCTCGTAGGTGGACTCCGGCTCGTTGGCCACCCGGGTCAGCTCGGGGACGCTCGACTGCATCCGGAAGGCCATCTCGTACTGCTGGATCCGGGTCTCCGTCTCGGGATCTCCCAGCCGTCGGTGTTCGAGTTCGTTCAGGCGCCGGAGTCCATCCAACTGGAGCCTTCGGAGATCCGAGGGGACCCCGGGCGGGTTGTTGATGTAGAGGATCGGATCGCCGGCGCTGCGGAAGGACACCCCGGCATGTTCGCCCGGCAGGAAACCGCTGGACCAGAGCCGGGCGCTGATCGCCTGGATCTGTTCCTTGTTCGTGGGCTCCGCGACGAGCACCACGAAGGTCGGCAGGTTCTGGTTCATCGAACCCAGCCCGTAGCTGACCCAGGATCCCATGCAGGGCCGACCCGAGTTCATGTTGCCGGTCTGGATGTAGGAAATCGCCGGCTCGTGGTTGATCGCCTCGGTGTGCATCGACCGGATCAGGCAGATGTCGTCGACCACCTTGGCCGTATTGGGAAGCAGCTCGGAGTTCATCCAGAGGCCGTTCGAACCCACCTGGCTGAACTTGAATTTCGAGGGAGCGATCGGGAACCGGGACTGTCCCGCGGTCATGGTCGTGAGCCGCTGGCCCTTCCGGACGGAATCGGGCAGGTCCTTATCGTACCAGTCGACCATCTTGGGCTTGTGGTCCCACAGGTCCATCTGGGCGGGACCGCCGACCATGTGGAGGTAGATGACCCGCTTGGCCTTGGGGGCGAAATGGGGCAGGAGCTTCTCGACGGGGGTTCCTTCGGAGGCCCAGGTGCGAAGCTCCTGTCCGAGGAGACTCGAGAGGGCGGCATATCCGAGCAGGTGACGGCTGCGGCCGAAGAAGTGGCGTCGGGTCTCTCGGCGGGCGAGTTCAGTGATGGGGTCCATGGGATCGGTCTCCTCTGGGCTTGGGTTATTTGTTGAGGACCTCGTCGAGATTGAACAGCTGGTTGGCCACGAGGGTGAGGGCGGCGAGGGCGGGTGTGGGAACACCGCCCGAGGGCTTGAGCTCGCCGATGCCCATCAGCTGGTCGGCGGCATCGGGCCGGCCACGATAGAAGTCGGAGAACTCGTCGAAGGACCTGCGGACCATCCCCTGCTCCTCCGGGGTCAAGGGGCGCAGGAGCAACCGCTCCGAGACACGCTCCACAGCCCGGTGGGGATTCCCAGACGCCTCGGTCCAGGCCATCTCGGCCAGGCGTCGGGCCGCCTCGATGAACTGAGGGTCGTTGAGGGTGGCCAACGCCTGCAGCGGGGTGTTCGTCCGCTCGCGTCGGGTACACGAAACCTCACGGCTGGGCGCGTTGAAGATCTCCATCGACGCCGGGGGGGCCGCCCGTTTCCAGAAGGTATAGAGGGAGCGTCGGTACAGGGCGTCTCCCGAGTCCCGCTCGTAGCGCTTGGTGTTGCTCTCGGGCATCGCAACCGCCTCCCAGACGCCCTCGGGCTGGTAGGGTTTGACGCTGGCGCCACCGACCTTGGGCACGAGGAGTCCGCTCACAGCGAGGGCGTAGTCGCGCACCATCTCGGCATCCATGCGGAACCTCGGACCCCGGCTGACCAGGCGGTTCTGGGGATCCTTCTCCAGCTTCTCCGGGGTGACCCGGGCGTCCTGACGGTAGGACTGGGACATCACCACCTGCTTGTAGAAGCGCTTCACGTCCCAGCCGCTCTCGCGGAAGTCCACCGCCAACCAGTCGAGGAGTTCCGGGTTCACCGGGGTCTCCCCCATGATGCCGAAGTCCTCGGTGGTCTTCACAAGGCCGGTGCCGAAGAGCTCCTGCCAGAACCGGTTGACCGTGACCCGCGCAAGGAGGGGGTTTTCGGACGATACCAGCCAGAGGGCGAGTCCCATCCGGTTTCTTGGGGCCCCCTCGGGCAGCGGGTTCAACGCGGCCGGGACGTTGGCCTCTACACGTTCGCCAGGCTTGTCATACTGCCCCCGGGCCAGCATCACCGCCATGGGCTTCGAGTCAGACTTCTCCCTCTGGATGTGGGTGACAGGATGTCGCTGGCGGATCGTCTCGCGCTCGGCTTCGAGCCGGGCCAGCGCGTCACGCGCCTGGAGCACCGGCGGGAATTGGGTCTGGGTGAACGTCTCCTGCAGGACACCCCGGACCTCGGCGTTCCAGTCCGAGACGGGTTTGCCCACCACTTGCAGCAGCAAGGGGTTCCGGGCCAGTGCCGCCACCTCCGTCGATGAGAGCACCCGGGAATGGATCCGCACATCCTGCAACGCCACCCCGTCGAAATGGTCTCCTCCGGACCGCTGCGCCAGCGTCAGCGGCGCCTGGGCCCGGATGGTCCCGATGAGGGGTTTGTCGGTCTCGATGGACACCTCGACCGGCACGCCGTCCACATGGATCGAGACGCCGGAGGCTTTCCCCGAACCGTCATAGTTCATCCAGACATGCTGCCACTGCCCCTTCCGCACGACCGACTTCTTCGTGGTCACCTTGATCGCGCTGTCGGGCCACTTGTGGATGATGTGGGTGGCGAACTGACCGCCCTGGACCCAGAGGTCCCATCCCCGGTAGGACTCGGACTGGGGGTCCATCCGGGCGAGGACTGCGGCCGTGGCATTGGAGTCCGAGGGCACCCGGATCCAACCGCCGAAGGAGAAGGGCTGGCTCGTGTCGAATCCGCCGGCGTCCTCGACCCGGGCGGTGGCGCCCTTGCCGAAGACGGGGGCGGGGCCGAACAGGCCGTTGGTAAGAAGGGTGACGGGACCGGTGGTCGGCACCTCGATCCCCTTGCCGGCCACGGTCACCGGAATCAGGTGGGTCTGACCGGAGGCGAGGGCGGCCTGGAAGGCCTGGCCTGGAATCTCCAACGCGGATTCCAGTGCCGGTTTCTGCAGGCCTCCAATCCAACGCTCCATCGCAGGACCCGCCTCCGATCGGGCCCGATCCAGGCCCTTCTTCGCAGCATCGATCTGCCCCGGCAACGCCACCCACCGGTCGGCATCGGCGGGAGTGGTCACGACGACCATGCTGGCGTTCGCGCCATCCTTCACATTGCCGTCGAACCCCGACTGCTGGGTGTTCCGGAAGAACGCCGCCATGGAGTAGAAATCCCGCTGCGTGAACGGATCGAACTTGTGGTCATGGCAGGCACTGCAGTTCGCAGTGAGCCCGAGGAAGACCCAGCCGGTCGTCGTGACACGGTCGTTGGCGTAGCCGACGAGGTTCTCCTCCTCGATGGTCCCACCCTCGTTGGTGGTCATGTTGCACCGGTGGAAGCCGGTGGCCACGAGCTGGTCCTGGGACGGATCCGGCAGAAGATCCCCGGCGATCTGCTCGACGACAAACCGGTCGAACGGCTGGTTCCGGTTGAAGGCGGAGATGACCCAATCGCGGTAGGGCCACATCTCCCGGTAGTTGTCGAAATGCAGGCCGTGGGTGTCGGCATAGCGGGCGGCATCCAGCCAGTACCGCGCCCGATGTTCACCCCAGCGGGGACTGTCCAAGAGACGATCGACCCAGCGTTCGTAGGCACCGGGGGAAATGTCCCGGACGAAGGCTTCGACATCCCCGGGCAGCGGAGGGAGTCCGGTGAGGTCGAGGGCGACCCGGCGTGCCAGCGTCCGGCGATCCGCCTCCGGGTTCATGGCCAGACCCTTGGCCGCCAGTTTCGCCGACACAAAGGCGTCGATGGGATTGCGGCCGGAGGCCTTGGGCACCGCAGGGCGTTCCGGTTTCAGGAAGGACCAGTGGGGCTGCCATGGCGCCCCCTCCAGAATCCAGCGTCGGATCAGCTCCTTCTGCTCGGGCTTCAGTTCCTTGTGGGACTCCGGCGGCGGCATGAGCTCGTCGGGATCGGTGTGCACCAGCCGTTTCCATAGGGCGCTCTGCTCGGGCTTGCCGGGAACGATCACCGGGCCCTCGTGCCCGGTCTGGCCGAAGAGGCTCTCCCGGGTGTCGAGACGCAGACCCGCCTTGCGCGATCCGGGATCAGGTCCGTGACACGCCAGACAGTTTTCGGAAAGGAGCGGACGGATGTCGCGGTTGAACTGGAGTTCCGGGGAGGCGGCGAGCCCGAGGCCCGGGCCGAGGACCAGGGCGATCCAAAGGGCTGTGTTCCGCGTCCGCTGTCTTGGGTCGAACATGATGAGTCAGGATCCAGCGGCCATCGTAGGAACCCGTTTCCAAAGATGTCCACCCGACGATCCGTCTGTTTCGACGCAACCCCGGGAGCGCCTCATCAAAGAAACTCCCCCCCGGGGAGATCGCACGCGGTCATGGTCCAACGGCCCCCGATGTCCAGGGGACCGCGGGACGCATTCAGCGCGCCCGCACTGGGGAGTCCAACAGATCCACGACCGACACACCCCTCAGCTCGAACAGGCGACGGATCGTGTCCTCGATCAGATTGTTCGGACAGCTCGCCCCAGCGGTGATGCCCACGGTGACCTCGCGATCCGTCGGGTACCAGTCGCGGGTCTCGACCTCCTGGCAGGTATGCTGGTTCCAGTGCTCAATGGCGTGGGCCGACTTCATCTTCGACGCGTTCTTGATGAAGTAGGTGGGCAGGACCTTCTCGCCCATCTCGGCGAGGTGCGACGTGTTGGAGGAATTGTAGCCTCCGACGACGATGAGGAGGTCCATGGGCTCCCGAAGCATCCTCTGCAGGGCATCCTGACGGTCCTGGGTGGCCCCGCAGATGGTGTCGAAGACGCGGAAGTGCTGGGCCAGCGCGGCGGTCCCATGCCGCTTCTCGATCGCGGCCCTGATGCGCCGCTGCACCTCCTCCGTCTCGCCCCGCAGCATCGTCGTCTGATTGGCCACGCCCACCGCGATCAGATGGACATCGGGATCGAATCCCGGGGAGTACGCGCCGCGGAACTTGTCGAGGAACCCTTGTCGGTCCCCCCCGTTGACGATGTAGCTGCAGACGTAGTCGGTCTCCTGGAGGTCGAAGACGACGAGGTAGTGCCCATTGCCGTAGGCGCCGGCCTGGGAGGTCGTGGCCTTGGTCTCCTCATGCTTCGCCTTGCCGTGGATGATGCTGGTGACGCCGTCGCGACTGTATTGGCGGACACGCTTCCAGACGCTCATGACGTCACCACAGGTGGTGTCGACGGTCTGGCATCCAGTGGCCTCCAGGCATCGGCGCGTGGAGACCTCGGTGCCGAAGGCCGGGATGATGACGACGTCCTCGGGCCCGAGCGACAGGCTGGCGACCTCCTCTTCACTGGGTTTCGGCGAGATGGAGACGATGCCGAGGTTGCGGATCTGGTCGTTGACCTCGGGGTTGTGGATGATCTCGCCCAGCAGGAAGATGCGGGCCGGAGCCGGAAAGACGTTCCTCGCGGCGTAGGCGAGGTCGATCGCCCGTTCGACGCCGTAGCAGAATCCGAACTCCTTCGCGAGCTTCACGGTCAGTCCCCCATGGGAGAGGACGCCGCCTTCAGACCGGATCCGCTCCACCAGCTCACTCCGGTAGTGGGCCACCACCTGGGCGGAGACGGCCTCCATGACGTCGGGCCGACGGAGATTGATCTTCCTGGGGGAGTTCTCGGGAGCGTTCGGAGGATTGGCGGACATCGTCGTTGGTTCAGGCTAACCGAGTCGACCGGATCGTCGAGCGATCAGTGGGATCGGGGCGTCGTACTCAGGACACGGCCCAGTCGACGATCGCCTTCTGGACGTGGAGGCGGTTCTCGGCCTCGGCAAAGATCGTCTCCGCATGGTCCTCAAGGGTGTCGGCATCGATCTCCTTGCCCCGGTAGGCGGGAAGGCAGTGCATGACCAGGGCGTCCGGACGCGCCCGCTTCACAAGGTCGCGATTGATCTGGTAGCCACCGAGATCCCGCACTCTCTGGGCGGACTCCGACTCCTTGCCCATGGACACCCAGACATCGGTGTAGAGGAGATCGGCCCCGGACGCGGCCCAGGGCAGGTCCTGGGTGAGGAGCACCCGGCCGCCGGTCGGGAAATACCAGCAGCGTCCGTCGGACGGGACACCCGGGATCGGAGCCCCAAGGGTCCCCCCTGCCCGGACCAGGAGACTGTCGGCCGGTTGATAGGCAGGCGGCGCAGCCAGGCGCAGCTCGAAGCCGAGTCGGGCCGCCGCGAAGATCCAGCTCGCCGGGACGTTGCAGGCGGCATCCCCGACATAGGTCACCACCTTGCCGGCAATCGGTTCACCCCGGCGCTCCTGGAAGGTGTGGATGTCGGTCAGGATCTGGCAGGGATGCTCGTCATCCGTCAGGGCGTTGATGGTCGGGATGCCGCCGAACCGGGCAAACTCCTCGACGTCCAATTGCGCGAAGGTCCGGATGACGGCCCCGTGGACCATGCGCCCGAGGACGCGGGCGGTGTCCCGGATCGGCTCGCCCCGACCGAGCTGGATGTCGTTGGCGTTGAGGAAGAGCACGTTCGCCCCGAGCTCCCGCAGCCCCACCTCAAAGCTGACGCGGGTCCGGGTGGACGACTTACTGAAGATCATCGCCCAGGACTGGCCCTCGAGCGGCCTGGGGTGGGATCCCCGGTTGCGTTTGAATCCGTCCACGCGGCCCAGGATCGACCGGAAATCCTCGATGGTGAGCGATTCGAGACTCAGCAGATGTTTCATCAGACCCTTTCAGCCCTCGGTGAAAGCCCGAGACTCAAGCCCCATCCGGGGGCCTTGTGAATCGAAATCCTCGCCGGAGCGGGAGAGAGTTCCTGATGGATCGCATCCGGGAGGTACCCGACGTGGCATCGGGGTGACCTCCGGAAACTCACCGGTTCCGTTTTGCGCCCGGATCCAGTAGTGTACCCACAGGTGATGCTGACACTGACCAATTCCGAGAAACGCGTGCTGCAGCTGGTGCTGCTCATCGCGGTGTCCGGTCTTGTCGGCAAGGTCTGGCTCCGGACCCACCCCCCCTCCCTGGCAATGCCCACCTCCACACAGGGGGGCGGCGGGATCCGCTGACCATGGCGCAGGTCGACCTCGATTCACTCCTGAACCCGATCCTGGAGCGTGACCCACGCTACGCCAGGGCGGCCTACCATTTCGTCTGCGAGGCGCTCGACCACACCCAGGTCATCCGTGGGGCCACTCCTGGACGGAAGAGCCATGTGACCGCCCAGGAACTGCTCGATGGCATCCGACGGTACGCGCTCCAACAGTTCGGTCCCCTCGCCTGCACCGTCCTCGAGGACTGGGGCATCCGGTCGTGTCCCGACTTCGGCGAGATCGTCTTCAACCTCATCGATCACGAGATCTTCTCCAAGACGGAGACCGACTCCCGGGAGGATTTCCGGGCGGGATTCGATTTCGAGGGGGCGTTTCGACGCCCGTTCACCCCGGGCCAGGCACTGTCACAGGAGGAATCCTGACGAGCGGTCGCCCGGGCATCCCACCCCTCCCCCGACCCGTCACCCCAGGTCGGACAGTCCCCCACAGGTTTGCGCTCGGGTCCGGGTCGACCCAGGGCCTATGGTCCACGACACTCAACTCCGATGACATCAAACGCCTCCACCCCGACGCCCGACGGCGTCGTCCTCACGACGCTTCCCAATGGCTTCCAGCTAATCCTGAAGGAGGACCACAGCGCACCCGTCGTGAACGCCCAGATCTGGTGCCGGGCCGGGAGCATCGACGAGGGCCGTTGGCTGGGGGCAGGACTGTCCCACGTCCTCGAGCACATGCTGTTCAAGGGCACCTCCACCCGGCCGGGCGCCCGGATCGACCAGGAGGTCCAGAGCGCCGGCGGCTACATGAACGCCTACACGTCGTTCGACCGGACCGTCTACTGGATCAATGTCCCGAACACCGGCACCCGGGTCGCCATCGACATCCTGTGCGACATCGTCCAGAACGCGACCCTGCCGGAGGACGAGCTGGTCAAGGAACTCGACGTCATCCGCCGGGAGATGGACATGGGGCAGGACGATCCCGGTCGCCGCAGCGGGAAACGCCTCTTCGAGACCGCCTACGTCCGGAGTCCGTACCGCTACCCGGTGATCGGCATCCCCGACATCTTCAACCGGATCACGCGATCCGACCTGCTCGCGTACTACTCGGAGAAGTACGCCCCGAACAACTGCTTCCTCGTGGTGGTGGGGGACTTCCAGCCGTCCGAGGTCCTGGACCAGGTCACTCAGGCCTTTGCCGGCAGCGGGGCCCGGGCCGTGCCCCCGGGACCTGTGATTCCCGAACCCCCGCAGACGGCGCCCCGCGAGGTGGTGGAGGAGGCTCCGGTCGAGCTCTGCCATTTCCATCTGGCGTGGCATATCCCGGATGTGCGCCACGAGGACGCCCCAGCGCTCGAGGTTCTGGCCACCCTGGCGGGACACGGGCGCAGCTCCCGGCTCTACCGCGAGGTCCGGGACCGCGCCGCGCTGGTGCATTCGATCAGCGCCTGGACCTACTCACCAGGACACGAGGGGTTGTTCGGGGTCAGCGGGACCTGTGACGGACCGAAGCTGGCGGAAGCCAGGGCCGCAATCCTTGCGGAGCTGGACCGCATGAAGACCGAGAGGGTGACCGGCGACGAGCTGTCGAAGGCGCTCAAGCAGTTCACTGCAGGCGCCCTCGCCAGCCGGAAGACGATGGAAGGTCAGGCCGAGGATCTCGGCTCGAACTGGATGCGGGCGCACGACCTCGGCTTCAGCGAACGCTTCCTCGAGGCGATCCGCCGCCTCACCCCCGCAGACCTCGAGTCGGTGGCCCAGCGCTACCTGACGGAGGCGAACCGGACCGTGTACGGCCTCGTCCCCGAGGGACAGGCCCCGAGGAAGGTCTCCAGCTCCACGGCCCTTTCCGAGAACCCCGTCCGCCTGACCCGGCTGTCCAACGGCCTGAGGCTGCTGGTGAAGGAAGACCACCGCCTCCCCTTCGTGGAATTCCGGCTCGCACTCCATGGCGGACTGCTCAGCGAGTCGGAGTCCGACTCCGGCATCGGCACCCTCCTCTGTCGGATGCTGTCGAAAGGAACCCACCACCGGAGCGCCGAACAGCTCGCCGCCGCCATCGAGGGTCTGGGGGCCAGTCTCGAGCCCTTCGCCGGCAACCACAGCATGGGGCTGACGGGCGAGTTCCTCCGCGAGGATTTCGCGACCGGACTCGACCTGCTCACGGACATCCTCCTGAACCCCGCCCTGCGTCCCGAGGCCCTCGAACGGGAACGGGCTGCCCAGTTGGCCTCAATCCGGGGACAGCGCGACCACCTGCTCAAGTGCGCCTTCAACGCCCTGCGCCGGGGCCTGTTCGGAGCCCGCGGCTATGGACTCGACCTCGCCGGCACCGAGACCTCGGTGAATGCCCTCACCCCCGCGGTACTGGGTGCCTTCCATCGACGCTGGATCACCCCGGAGAATGCCGTCCTGGCCGTGTATGGGGATATCCAGTCGGATGCCGCCATCGAGGCGATCCAGGCCTCGCTCGGGTCATGGTCCGGTGCCGCCGCAACACCCGATCTCACCGGCGGGACCTCCATCCACCAGACACGGCACCTCGAGACCCGCGACAAGGAACAGGCGGTGATCGCCCTCGGGTTCCCGGCGACGACCTTCGACAATCCCGACCGGTACGCACTGGAACTCCTTCAGGAGGCCTGTTCGGACATGGGCAGCCGGCTGTTCCTGCGGATCCGGGACAAGCTCGGGCTGGCCTACTACGTGGGGGCATCGCACTTCATCGGCCGGCGTCCGGGCTACTTCGCCTTCTACTGCGGCACCGCCCCGCAGCATTGCGAGCAGGTTGAGGCGGAACTGCGGGAGCAGGCCGAGCAGCTGCGGATCGGCGGCCTGACCCCCGAGGAGCTGAAGAGGGCCAAGTCCAAGGTCATCGGCCAGAGGAAGATCGCCCGACAGGACCTCGGCCACCAGGCCATGACCGCCGCACTCGATGAGCTCTACGGACTCGGCTACCAGCATGGGGAAACCGATGACGCCCGCTTCGAGAGGATCACCCTCGAGGACATCGCCGCTGTCGCTGGACGGTATCTCGTGGCCGACCGCTCGGTTGTCTCGATCGTCCGCGGTCAGGATGCCGGGGCGGCCTGATAGGCCTCCATCCCGACACAGGAGCAGACGAGGTTCCGGTCGCCGAAGACGTTGTCGACCCGTCCCACCGCGGGCCAGAACTTGAACTGGCGCAGGCCGGCCACGGGGTAGGCGGCCTGTTCGCGGCTGTAGGGCCGATCCCAGCGGTCCGCCGAAACCAACTCGGCGGGATGCGGGGCATTCTTCAGCGGGTTGTTCTTCGGATCGAGCGCTCCCGACTCCACGGCCTGGATCTCGGTGTGGATCGCGATCATCGCGTCACAGAACCGGTCCAGC
>SXGQ01334929.1_pt1 | contig 25704 bp, 23 predicted proteins | sample 3178371 | NCBI WGS metagenome assembly SXGQ01 (sample SAMN11356859, study PRJNA531348) | freshwater metagenome | isolation source: freshwater sample F1-20 | place: China: Fuxian Lake, Yuxi | collected 2017-12-25 | reverse complement strand
GGCGCCTTCGACCGCCGAATCCAGTTGGGCGTCATCAACCACGATGAAGGGTGCGTTGCCGCCGAGCTCGAGCGACGTGCGCACGACCTGCTTCGAGGCCTGCTCGAGCAGCAGCTTCCCGACCGCCGTGGAGCCGGTGAACGAGAGCTTGCGGATGGTGCCGCCGGTCAGGACGGGCTCGACGACCTCGGCGGCCCGCGAGGTCGGCACGACGTTCAGCACGCCGGCGGGCAGGCCGACGTCGAGCAGGATCTGCGCGAGCGCGAGCGTGGTGAGCGGCGTCTGGGGCGCCGGCTTGAGGACCATCGTGCACCCGGCAGCCACGGCGGGCGCCACCTTGCGGGCGCCCATGGCGAGCGGGAAGTTCCACGGCGTGATGAGCAGGCAGGGGCCGACGGGCTGCTTGAGCACGAACGTGCGTGCGGTGCCGTCGGGACGGTGGGAGTAGCCGCCGTCGACGCGCACGGCCTCCTCGGCGAACCAGCGGAAGAACTCGGCGGCGTACGCCACCTCCCCGCGCGCCTCGGCGAGCGGCTTGCCCATCTCCGAGGTCATGACGACGGCGAGGTCGTCCTGGCGCCGCATCACCTCCTCGTAGGCGCGGTAGAGCAGCTCCGAGCGCACGCGGGCCGGTGTCGCGGCCCACGACGCCTGTGCTGCGGCCGCGGCGGCCGTGGCGGCCTGCACGTCGGCGAGCGACGCGTCGGCGACCTCGGTGATCACCTCCTCGGTCGCCGGGTTGACGACCTCCATCCGGGCGGCGTCGGCGGCGTCGCGCCACTCGCCGTCGATGAGCAGCCGGGTCGGCACGGCGGCCAGGACGGCACCGCCCGTCCGCACGGGGTCGACGATGGTCATGATGCGCCCTCCTGGAGCTGGTGTTCGGTCAGTGCCGCGTGGAGCACGTCGGCAAGGTGTCGGGCCTGGACGGTGTCGCCCGAGACGTGGGCGATCTGGGTCTGGCAGCTGAAGCCGTCGGCCACGGCCACGCCGTCGCCGAGCGCCTCGACCTTCGGCACGAGGTCGTGGCCGGCCACCGCCATCGAGGTCGCGTAGTGCTGTGCCTCGAAGCCGAAGTTGCCGGCGAGGCCGCAGCAGCCCTCGACGTCGTCGGTCCGCATCCCGAGGCGGCGCAGGACCCGCGTGCTGCTGGTGGCCCCGAACACGGCGTGCTGGTGGCAGTGGGTCTGCGTGAGCACCGACGCCGGCAGCGGCGGCGGCTCCCAGCCCGCGTCGAGCCGGGCGTCGACCGCTGCGGCGAAGGTCGTGACGCGCTCGGCGACGCGGCGGGCCTGCGCCGTCGGCACCAGCTCGGGCAGGTCCTTGCGCAGCGCCGCGGCGCAGCTCGGCTCGAGGACGACGATGGGGGCGTCACCGGTGCCGTCGAGCATCCGCGCAGTGCGCTCGAGGATGCGACGGGCAGCCGTCAGCTGGCCCGTCGTGGTCCAGGTGAGCGCGCAGCAGACGCCGGGCGTCGCCCCGACCCGCGCCCCGGAGGCGCGCAGGACGGTCTCGGCGTGCTGCACGAGCGTGGGACGGAACCCGCGCGTGAAGCTGTCGACGAGGAGCAGCAGGTCGGGTGACGCGTCGGACCGCGCGAGCCGCGCCCGCCGCACGGCGGCGAACCGGGGCAGACGGCGGTGCGGCGTGACACCGCCGAGGCGCACGGCGAGCAGCCGCAGCGGGCGCACCGCGAGCACGGCGTTCACGAGCGCGGGCACGCGTCCGGCCAGGGCGATCCAGCGCGGCAGCCAGCCGAGCGAGTAGTGCGAGACCGGACGCAGCCGCCGGTGGTAGGTCTGCTGCAGGACCTCCGACTTGTAGGTGGCCATGTCGACGCCGACGGGGCAGTCCGACGAGCACGCCTTGCAGGAGAGGCAGAGGTCGAGCGCCTCGTGCACCGCGTCGGACGCCCACGCGTCGCGGCCCAGCGAGCCGTTGACCATGTCCTGCAGCACGCGCGCCCGGCCGCGCGTCGAGTCCTTCTCGTCGTGGGTGGCGCGGAACGACGGGCACATGAACCCGCCGTGGTCGCTGCGGCAGCGCCCGACCCCCACGCAACGCTGGACCGCGGAGGCGAACCCACGGTCGTGCGGGTAGGCGAACAGCAGGGGGCGACCGTCGGCGCCGACGGCCTCGTCGGACGCGACGGGCAGCAGGTCGGCACCGACCGGACGCGGGTCGACGATGATGCCCGGGTTGAGCAGACCGAGCGGGTCGAACGCGGCCCGGAAGCGGCCGAACAGCGCGAGCATCTGCGGGCTGTACATGCGACCGAGCAGCTCGCTGCGGGCCCGACCGTCGCCGTGCTCGCCCGACAGCGACCCGCCGTGGCGCACGACGAGGTCGGCGGCGGCGCGCACGAACGCCACGAGCCGCGCCCGCCCCGCGTCGGACGCGAGGTCGAAGTCGAGCCGGACGTGCACGCACCCGGCACCGAAGTGCCCGTAGAGCACGCCGGACAGACCGTGCTCGGCGGTGAGCGCCCGGAAGTCGCGCAGGTAGTCGGCCAGCCGCGACGGGTCGACGGCGGCGTCCTCCCACCCGGCCCACGTCTGCGTGGTCGCGTCGGGGCGGGTCGAGAGGCCGGCGCCGTCCTCGCGGACGCGCCACAGCGAGGCGCGCTGCACGGGGTCGTCGACCACGACTCCCTCCACCAGCCGGCCCGCGGCGTGCAGTGCCGTCAGCAGCTCCTCCGTCCGCGCCTGCACGGCCGCCTGCGTCGGGCCGTCGAGCTCGACGTACAGCCAGGCCCGTCCCTGCGGCAGCGCAGCGACCGAGTCGGGGCCGCGACGAGCGAGCATCGTCGCGACGATCGCGTCGTCGATGCCCTCCGTCGCCGTGGGCTCGAAGGGCAGGATCAGGGGCACGTCGGTCGCGGCGTCGACGACGTCGGCGTACCCGAGGACGAGCAGCGACGTCGCCGCGGGCGGCTCGACCAGTCGGACCGTGGCGGTGACCACGACCGCGCAGGTGCCCTCGGACCCGACGAGGGCCCGCGCGACGTCGAAGCCGCGCTCGGGCAGGAGCTCGTCGAGGTGGAAGCCCGACACCTGGCGTCCGATGCGGCCGAGCTCGGTGCGCAGGATCGCGAGGTTCTCGCGCACCATGGTGCGCAGCTCGGCCTCGAGCTCGGCGGCTCGTCGCACGGCTGCGGCGTCGTCGGGATCGACGGCGGTCACGCCGTCCGCGACCCGCAGGTGGGTGCCGTCGGAGAGCAGCACCTCGACCTCGACGACGTGGCTCGACGTGCGCCCCCACCGCACCGAGTGGTTGCCGCAGGCGTCGTTGCCGAGCATCCCGCCGATCGTGGCGCGTGACTTCGACGACGGGTCGGGCGCGAACGCGAGGCCGTGCGGCCGCAGCTCGCGAGCGAGGTCGTCGAGGACCACCCCCGCCTCGACGGTCGCGGTGCGGGCCTCGGCGTCGACGGACAGCACGCGGCGCAGGCTGCGCGACGTGTCGATGACCAGACCCTCGCCGATCGCGTTGCCCGCCATGCTCGTGCCGCCGCCGCGCACGGTCACCGGGACCGCGAGGTCGGCGCACGCGCGCAGGAGCTGCTGCAGCTCCGCGACGTCGGCGGGGAAGGCGACCGCGAGCGGCGCGACCCGGTAGCTCGAGGCGTCGTAGGCGTAGCGCGCCCGCGTGCCCGCGGTGGTGTCGACGCGCACGCCCGGGCACGCGGCGACGAGGCGCGTCCGGAGGTCGTCGTCCGGCGGCGCGAGCAGGGTCGCGGTCATCTCACGTCCGTGCGGCGCGGGCCGCCTCCGCGAAGGCGATCATCGAGGGGAACTCGAGGTCGTAGGAGAACTCGCCCTGGGGCTCGGGCGTGGCGCCCCAGCCCGGACGCGCGTGCCGGCGGTTGATCCAGACCGACGGCAGGCCGTGGCGCTTGGCCGGCACGTGGTCGTGGAAGAGGCTCTGCGCGACGTGGAGCAGCCGCTCGCGCGGCACGCCCATCTCCTCGAGCGCGACGTCGAGCGCCTCGAAGTGCTGCGGTGCCGGCTTGTAGGCCTTCACGTCCTGGGCGGTGATGACGCGGTCGAACGGGACCTCGAGACGGGCCGCGGAACCCGCGAAGCTCGCGTGGTCGACGTTGGACAGGATGATGAGCTGGTAGTCCTGCGCGAGCGAGCGCAGCGCCTCGGTGGAGTCCTCGAACGCCGGCCAGTCGGGCACCGAGCCGCCGAGCCTCGCCGCCCAGGTGTCGCTCACGGCAGCACCGAGCTTCTCCCCCGTGCCGCGGAACGCCTCGGCGAGCACGGCGGAGTACAGCCAGTCGCCGTGCTCGGCCTCGACCCGCGCCTCCTGGTCGGCGTACGCCAGCAGCAGGTCCTCGTCGGAGAGGTCGAGCCCGACCTCCGCCGCCCACGGGGCGAGGACGGCGGCGATGCCCGCCTCCCAGTCGATGAGGGTGCCGTAGCAGTCGAAGCTGAGGGCGTCGTAGTCGGCAAGGTCGATGGTCATGCAGGCTCCTTCGTGAGCAGGGGTCGGCGGGTCAGAACGTGTCGAGCGCGTCGGAGACGGTCGTCGCGACGAGCTGGACCTCGTCCTCGGTCGTGACGAACGGAGGACAGATCTGCAGCGTGTTGGCGTGGATGGTCCGGGTGAGCACACCGCGGCGGACGCACTCCTGGGCGACGTCGTCGCCCCTCACCTCGTCGACGACCTGGACGCCGGCGAGGAACCCCGCACCGGCACGGACCTCGTGGACCAAGGGATGGTCGGCGAGCGGCTGCACGGCGTCGGCCAGCACCTTCTCGAGGTGGGCGGCGCGCTCGACGAGGTTCTCCTCCTCGAGGACGTCGAGGTTGGCGTGCGCGACGGCGCACGCCGTGGCGTGCCCGGAGTAGGTCAGGCCGTGCCGAAACATCGGCGCGTCGTCGCCGTCGAAGAAGCGGTCGGCGACCCGCGGCGCGACGAGCACGGCCCCCAGCGGTGCGTACCCCGACGTGAGGCCCTTGGCCATGAGCACGAGGTCGGGCTCGAGCGCGTAGCGCTCGGACGCGAACATGACGCCCGTGCGCCCGAAGCCGGTGATGACCTCGTCGACCACGAGGAGGACGTCGCGCTCCCGGGCGAAGGCCTGCAGTCCCTCGAGGTAGCCCTCGACGGGGCCGAACACGCCACCTGTGCCGATGACGGGCTCGAGGATGATCGCCGCGACCCGGTCGGTCCCGAAGGCGTCGAGCTGCGCGAGGGCCGCGGCGAGGTCGTGGGCGGGGATGCGCAGGGTCTCCGGCACGAGCGAGGCGCTGCCATAGCCCTCGCGGTTGTAGGGCAGGCCCGCGATGCTGGTGCCGAAGCCGTGCAGCCCGTGGTAGGCGGTCTCCCGGCTGACGACGACCGTCTTCTCGGGCCGTCCCTCCAGCTGCCAGTGGCGGCGGACGAGCTTGCAGGCGAGGTCGACGGAGTCGGAGCCACCGCTGGTGAGCATCACCCGACCGCCCTGCACCGGGCCGAGGTCGGCGAGCCGGTCGGCGAGGTCGAGCGCCGGCTCGTTCGCGAAGCGCCCGAACACGTGGTACGTCTCGAGCCTGCGCATCTGCTCGTAGGCGGCCCGCGCGATCCGCTCGCGGCCGTGGCCGACGTTGGCGTGCCAGAGGCCGGCCGTCGCGTCGAGCAGGCGCCGGCCGTCGCTCGTCGTGAGCCACGCGCCGTCGCCGTCGGTGACGACGAGGCGCTGCGCCTGGGACGTCGGCATGTGCGCCTGTCCGTGCCAGAGGGCTCGATTCGTCATGACACGAACTGTATGACAGTTGAACTGCTAGACGCAAGGACGATTCCTGAATTACTGTGCAGTCATGACGTCACTCGACATCGCCGTCCGGCGCACGACCGCCGCCCAGCAGGTCGCCGAGGGCCTGTCCGACCTCATCATGTCCGGGCACTTCAGCCCGGGCACGCGCCTGCGCGAGAGCGCCATCGCCGCCGAGCTCGGCATCTCCCGCAACACCGTCCGCGAGGCCGTGCGCATCCTCGAGCTGGGCGGCCTGGTGAACTACGAGGTCAACCGGGGCGCCGTCGTCATCGCGCCGACCTCCGAGAGCGTCATGGCGCTCTACGACGCCCGCCTGCACCTGGAGACCGCGGCCGTACGGGTGCCGCGCGAGAGCGACGAGCTCGGCGCCGTCCGCGACGCACTCGCCGAGCTGTCACGGGCGGCCGACACCCACCAGGTGCGCGACATCGTCACGGCGGACCTCGCGTTCCACGCGTCGATCGTCGGGCTCCTGCGCAACACCCGGATCGACGACTTCTACCGCGACCTCACGACCGAGCTCAGGTACTACCTGACGGTGCTGTCGAAGGAGACCCGCGAGTACGACGACCCGACGACGATCGTCTCCGAGCACGCCGAGATCCTCGCGGCCATCGAGAGCGGCGACACGACGGCTGCGGCCGCGGCCGTCTTCGCGCACGTCGACCACAACGCCCACCGGGTGTGCGACATCCTCCGCGCCCGCGAGGCGGCCGGCCCCTCCTGACCCCGCGCCGTCGGGCGGGGGTCAGGAGGAGCCGGTCCTCACCAGGACCGGTGCCTCAGCTCGAGCAGTGCGTGTAGTAGTACTGCGACACCTTCGTCGAGGCGTCGAGGTACTCCTTGGACGAGAAGTCCGCGAACGGGCTGGTGCCTCCCGAGCTGCTGGCCGAGGCCGAGCTCGACATGAGGTCGGCGAGGACCTTCACGTCGTCGGCGATCTCCGCGGGGGCCGCCTTGCGCAGCGCCTCGTACTTGGCCGCGGTCTCGTCGAGCTGCTTGCGCAGGGCGTCGAGGTCCGGGGTACCGCCCTGGCTGTTCAGGTTGTCGAGGCTGCTGAGGCTGCTGTCGCGCAGGTCCTTCATGACCGAGCAGAACTCCTCGGAGTCGCCCGACCCGCTCGCCTCGTCGCCGCCCTTGTCGTCGCTCTTCTTCGAGGCCGACGTGCCGGCGACCGGGCTGCTGGAGTCGTCGTCGCCGGTGAGCGCGCGGATGCCGAAGTAGCCACCCGCGACGAGCGCGGCGATGACGCCGAGCACGAGCAGGACGCGCGCGACGCTCGTCCCGCCGCTGCCGGTCGCGCCACTGCTCGTTGCATCAGTGCTCCCAACGCCGTCGCTCTCGAGCGCGGCCGGGGTCGGGCTGGTCGGCTGCGCCGCGGCGACGGGGGTCGTGGCGGCGGCCGGCGCGACCTCGGTCGGGTTCGGGGTCGGCTCGAGCCGGACGGTCGGCTCGGCGACGGGCGGCTCCTCGACCGGGGCCTCCTGCACAGGGCTCTCCTGCGTGGGGGGCGCGGGCGGGGCGGGCGGTCCCGGCGGCGGAGGGGGCGGGGGCACGGCCGCGGCACGGGAGGCGATCGCCTCCCGGACGGTGTCGTCGCCGTGCTCGCCGAGCCACTCGAGCAGCCCGTCGTAGGCCTGGGGGTGCGCGGCGATGAGGGGCCACGTGTCGCGGTCGGCCTGGGCGATCTCGTGCAGGCGGGCTGCAGAGGTGTGGGGGTCGGCGGCCTCGCGCTGCAGGTCGTCGTTCGTCATGGTCTGGCTCCGGCGTAGGACGAGTGAGGGACAGGGGCCACGACCTCAGCTGCTCAGGCCGCGACGCGATGATCTTGCGCCATCGTACGACTTGGGACGGTCAGGGCCGACGGCTGGTCTCGCGCCGGCCGGGCGGTGACTTCTCCACCGAGAACGGCCCCCGTCCGGTGGAGGATCGACCGCGCGGGCACGCACGCCCCGGGCGGTGCGAACGCCACCTCACGGGCCGCTCCTCCGGTGGAGGATCCACCGCCGGCACGCGGTGAGCGCGGGTCAGCCGAGGAGCGGACGGACACCCTCGGCGAACCAGTACGCCTCCTCGACGTGCGGGTAGCCCGAGAGCACGAACTCCTCGATGCCGATGGCGCGGTACTGCTCCACCAGCTCGGCCACCTCGCGGTGCGACCCGACGAGCGCCGTGCCCGCCCCGCCGCGGACGAGGCCGCCGCCGGCCCACAGTCCCGGCGCGACCTCGAGGTCGTGGGCGTCGCGCGCGTCACGCCGTCCCTCGTGCAGGGCACGCATCCGCTGCTGACCCACCGACAACGACGCACCGAGCGTGTCCTGGGCCTGCGCGACCACCGCCGGGTCGAGCTCGTCGAGCATCTGCTGCGCGACGGCCCACGCCGCCTCGCTGGTGTCGCGCGTGATGACGTGGAGCCGGATGCCGAACCGCAGCTCGCGCCCCTGCTCCTTCGCCAGCCCGCGGATCCAGTCGAGCTTCTCGGCCACCAGGTCGACCGGCTCGCCCCACGTCAGGTAGACGTCGACGTGCTTCGCGGCCACCGGCCCGGCAGCCGGCGACGAGCCGCCGAAGTACAGCTCGGGCAACGGGTCGGGCGCCTCGCGGGTGCGGGCGTCGCGGACGTCGTAGTAGTCGCCCGCGAAGTCGAACCCGCCGTCCCACGCGCCGCGCACGACCGAGAGGAACTCGTCGGTACGGGCGTAGCGCTGCTCCTGCGTGAGCCGGTCGCCGAAGCGCGCCTGCTCCGCCGGCTCCCCACCGGTGACGACGTTGAGCAGCAGCCGCCCGCCCGACAGGCGTTGGTAGGTCGCGGCCATCTGCGCGGCGAGGGTCGGCTCGATCGAGCCCGGGCGGAACGCGACGAGGAACTTCAGCCGCGACGTCTCGCGCACGAGCGCCGCCGTGGTGAGCCACGCGTCCTCGCACCACGTGCCGGTGGGCGTCAGCACGCCCTCGTAGTCGAGCAGCTCGGCCGTGCGCGCCACCTGCGCGAGGTAGTCGATCGTCGGTGGGCGGAAGGCGTTGGCGGTGCCGACGCGGTCGCCCGGGTGGCCGAGGCCGCCGGGCACGCCGTGCCCGCCGCCGACGAGCGTGCGCCCGTCGCCGGTCGTCGGCAGGAACCAGTGGAACGCCGTCATGCGCCCGCCCCCTTCGCCGCTGCGAGCACGGCGTCGTCGTAGCGGTCGTCGAAGTAGTCGGCCAGGCTCACGTCGCGGCTCAGCTGGCCCTGCGCGACGAACGCGTCCCACATGTCCTGCTCCGACGGCACGGCCTCGGAGACCGGGATCGGCTGGTAGGTGCGGCGCCCGATCGCGCTCTCCGTCACGTCGGCGGGCAGGCCGGTCTCCTTGGCCCAGGCCTTCGCCCACTCCGACCGGTGCGAGTTGGCCCAGGCCTGCGCCCGGGCGAGCCGCTGCAGGTAGTCGCTGACGGCGGCCTCGGTGGCCGGGTCGTCGAGGGCCTCGTCGGAGGCCACCTGGAAGGCCAGGCCGTTGACGACGCCGTCGCCCGTCACGAGGACCTTCGCCCCGTTGGCCACCTCGGCCTGCGAGGTGAACGGGTCCCAGATCGACCACGCGTCGACGTGCCCGCCGGTGAACGCCGCCAGGCCCTCGGCCGGCTGCAGCCACACGGGGTCGATGTCGTCGAGGGTCAGGCCGGCGGTCCTCAGCTGCGCGAGCAGGTGGTAGTTCGCCGAGCTGCCCTTCGCGACCGCGACCTTCTTGCCCTTCAGGTCGGCCACGGACGTGACGTCGGAACCCTTCGGCACGACGATCGCGTCGCCCTGGGCGCCCTGCTTCGACGCCTGCACCACCTTGAGCTTCTTGTCCTGGTCGATCGCGAACAGCGGCGGCGTGTTGCCGACGCCGCCGACGTCGACGGCGCCGCTGGCCACCGCGTCCAGGAGGGGCGGACCCGACGTGAACGGCTTCCACTGCACGTCGTACTCGACGTCGTCGAGCTCGCCGGCGGCAGTGAGGAGCGCCTCCGAGCCACCCTTCTGGTCGCCGACCACGAGCGTCACCTTCGACAGGTCGACCGTGCCGTCGGCACCGACGGCGTCGGCGTTGGACGACCCGCCGCAGCCGCTGAGCGCCAGCGCGGCGGCAGCGAGGAGGGCGGGCAGGGCGAGACGGGGACGGTTCACGAGACGGCCTCCTGGGCGGTGTCGGTGGTGGGACTGGCGGCAGCGGGGGCGGTGCGGACGCCGAGCTGGTCGAGCAGGGTCGCGCGGTGGGCGACGAGCCGTGGGTCGTGCAGGGCGCGAGGGCGCGGCAGGTCCAGGCGCAGGGAGTGGGCGACGCTTCCCTGGTCGAGCACGATGACCCGGTCGGCCAGCAGCAAGGCCTCGTCGACGTCGTGGGTCACCAGCAGCACCGACGCCCGGTGACGGGCCCACACACGCAGCAGCAGGTCGTGCATCTCGATGCGGGTCAGCGCGTCGTGCGCCGAGAACGGCTCGTCGAGGAGCAGCAGGCCCGGCTCGCTCACGAGCGCGCGGGCCAGCGAGGCGCGCTGGGCCTGTCCGCCGGACAGCGTCACGGGCCAGACGTCGGCCTTCTCCGTCAGCCCGACCTCGCCGAGCAGCTGCCGAGCCCGCTCGTCACGCTCGCGCCGGCTGCCGGTCCGCAGTCCCAGGGCCACGTTCTGCGCCACCCGGCGCCACGGCAGCAGCCGCGGCTCCGGGAAGGCGACGGAGGTGACGCCGTCGACCTCGGCCGTGCCGGCGTCGGGGGCGTCGAGGCCCGCCAGCAGGCGCAGCAGCGTCGACGTGCCCGAGCCGCTGCGCCCGAGCAGGGCGACGAGCTCCCCGGGTGCCACGTCGAGGTCGAGGTCGTCGAGCACCACGGTGTCACCGAACGCGCGACGCAGGCCGCGGACCTGGACGGTGGGCGGGACGGTCGGGGGACGCAGCGCGTGGGGCGCGTTCAGCCGAGTCGCCATGCGAGGGCCATCCTCTCGAGGATGCGGACGAACGCGTCGGTGAGCAGGACGAGCACGCTGTAGATGAGCAGGCCGGCGACCACCTCGCCGGTGCGGCCGAACCCGGCCGCGTCGGAGACGAGGTAGCCGATGCCGGCGGTGGTGTTGATCTGCTCGGCGACGATGAGGGTCAGCCAGGCGACGCCGAGGCTGAGCCGCAGGCCGACGAGCGTGCTCGGCAGCGCGCCGGGCAGCACGACGTGCCGCAGCCGCTCGGTCCAGGTGAGGCCGAACGCCCGCGCCGCGTCGAGGTACTTGGGGTCGACGCCGCGGATGCCGGCGAACGTGTTGACGTAGAGCGGGAACGCGACGCCGAGCGCGATCAGCGCGTACTTCGGGGCCTCGTCGATGCCGAACCAGAGGATGAACAGCGGCAGCAGCCCGAAGTGCGGCAGCGTGCGCAGCATCTGCATGGGTGCGTCGACGACGTCCTCGCCGAGCCAGGACAGTCCCGCGACGACGGCGAGGCCGACGCCGACGACCGCGCCGAGGGCGAAGCCGACGAGGACCCGGGTCACGGACACCTGGATCGCGTCGAGCAGCCGTCCGTCCGTCCACAGCCCCACGAGCGAGTCGAGGACGTTCAGCGGGGAGTCGAGCTTCTCGCGCGGCAGCACGCCGGTGCTCGACGCCAGCTGCCAGACGGCGAGCAGCGCCAGGGGGCTGATCGCCCGACGCCAGGCGCGGCGGGGCTGTCCCGGCCGACGCGGCCGCCGCGTGCGGGCGAGAGGTGCGGTGAGTGACATGGCCGCCACCCTCGCCCGGCCGCTCCGGCACCCCGCGGCCTGCTCACGACATGGGCAGACCCGGGTGCCCCTCGGGCGCCGTGCTATCGAGAGGTCACCACGGCACGTCGTCGCCGTGGCGGTCGAGGAAGCGCAGGCCCGGGCGGCCGCGCTGGGCCTCGACCGTGTCGACCAGCGGCGGGATGCTCTCGGACACCTCGAGCATCGCGCCGGGGCCGCCCAGGTCGGTACGCACCCAGCCCGGCGCCAGCAGCAGGATGCTGCGGGAGCCACCGGACTGCCGCACGGCGTAGCTGCGCACCATCTGGTTGAGCGCGGCCTTCGTCGCCCGGTAGACCTCGAAGCCGCCCGACGTGTTGTTCGCGACGCTGCCCTGTCCCGACGACATGACCGCGACGATGCCGTCCGCGGCCACGAGGTCGTCGAGGCCCTCCACCGCGCGCATGACGCCCAGCACGTTCGTCTCCATCATGCGCGCGAAGTCGTCGGTGGCGATGTCGATGCCCGCGGCGTCCTGCGGGGCGAGCGAGATGCCTGCGACCACCAGGAGCAGGTCGAACGTCCGGTCCCGCAGGCGCTCGCGGAGCGCGGCCACCTGGTCGGGCCGGGTCACGTCGAGCCGCTCCACCTCGACGGCGTCGCCGTGCCGCTCGGCGAAGGTGCGCAGACCAGACGGGCCGTCGGACCGCTCCGTCGCCACCACGTGCGCGCCCCGCCCCACGTACTCCTCGACCAGGGCCAGGCCCAGGCCTCGGGTCGCGCCGACGACCAGCACCTGCCGGGTGGTCGCGCGGGTGTCGGTGTCGCGCGTGTTGGTGTCGCTGCTGTCGTCCCTCATGGGTGCCCCCTCTGTTCGCGACGGAATTTCGCTCATCGGTTGTTGAGTCGAAACTAGCACGTCACTCAACAAATGTAGAGTGAAAGCATGACCGACCCCCAGCCGACGCGCGCGCAGCGCCGGGAGGCCACCGCCGCCCGTATCCTCGAGGCCGCCCAGGAGGAGTTCGGCACGCACGGCGACGGCGCCACCATCCGCGGCATCGCGCGCCGCGCCGGCGTCGACCCGTCGCTGGTCCTGCAGCACTACGGCTCGAAGCAGGCCCTGTTCGCCCTGGCGGTGCGAGCCGTCGACGACCTCGACCACGACGACGTCCCGCGGCACCTGGAGGAGGTGCTCGACGTCCGCCTCCGCGAGCTGCCCGCGCCGACCCGCGCGCTCATGCGCTCGATGCTCACCTCACCGCAGGCCATGGAGGTCATGCGCACCTACCTGCAGGAGCGCGCGGCGACCCTCGCCGCGACCATGGACGACGAGCAGGCCGCGACCCGGGCCGCGCTCGTCGTCTCGAGCATCATGGGCGTCACGATCGCGCGACACTTCCTCGACCTGCCCGGGCTCGCCGACGCCAGCGGGAGCGACCTCGCCGAGCTGGTCGAGCGGTGGCTCGACCCCGGTCCCGACCGTCCGACGCACGACGGCTGAGCGTCGTCACCCGTCGGCGGACGGCCGCCACCGGCTGCGGTTGACCTTGCCGGTGTCCGCGCGCAGCGGCTCGGCGACCCGCTGCCACGACCGGGGCCGCCGCTCGGACGACAACCGGTCGGTCGCCCAACGCTCCAGGTCGGCGAGGTCCGCGTCGGTCTCGACCACCGCGTGCACGACCTGGCCCAGCCGGTCGTCGTCGGCCGGGACCACGACGCAGGACCTCACCTCGGGGTGGGCCTCCAGCACGCCCTCCACGTCGGCCGGGTACACGACCGTCCCCCCGGTGGTGACGACGTCCGCGAGCCGGTCCTCGACGAAGAGGAAGCCGTCGGCGTCGAGGTACCCGACGTCGCCGAGCGTGTGCCAACCGTCGCGGACGGTGGGCTCGGCGCCGACGTAGGAGTAGGTGGGGTGGTCGCGCCGCATGAGGATCTCGCCGCGCTCGCCGGGCGCGCAGTCCTCGCCGTCGGGCCGGGCCACGCGGAAGCGGGTGCCGCCGCAGCCGCGGCCGACCGACCCCGGGTGCGCGAGCCACTCGGCACCGGTGATCATCGCGACGCCCTGCGACTCGGTGCCGGCGTACACCTCGACCACCCGCTCCGGGCCGAGCCAGTCGATCCACGCGCGCTTGAGCCAGGCGGGGCACCGCGCACCGAGGTGCAGGACCTGCTCGAGGGACGACACGTCGGCCGCCGCGAGCGCGTCGGGTCCGAGCCGGTGGACCCGCTGCATCGTCGCCGGCACGAGCACCGACCGCGTCACCCGGTGGTGCTCGACCAGGCGGAGCCACTCGGCGGGGTCGAACGTCGGCATGAGCACCAGCTCGTGCCCGGTCATGAGTCCCCGCATCGCGTACACGAAGGGCGCGGCGTGGAACAGCGGGCTCGCGACGAGCTGCACGGCGTGCCGGGGCACGAACGGCGCGACCGGACGGTCGAGGTCGACGGTCGACGGCGCGGCGGCCCGCACGACCTTCGGCCGACCGGTGCTGCCGCTCGACGTCGGGGCCTTCCACGACGAGGCGACGGCGTCGGGCAGCGGACGCGGGTCGCCGTCGACCTCGCCGAGCGGTCCGTCGACGACCAGGGCCGGCCCCATCAGGTCGAGGACCGCCTGCCGCTCGGCGACGTCGAGCGTCGGCGCCAGCGGCTGGGGCGTGGCGCCCAGCTTCCAGGCCGCGACGCACGCGCGGACCAGGTCGATCCCGCTCGGGAGCGCCACCGTGACCACGTCGTCGAGACCCACCCGGTCCTTCCACGACCGGGCCAGCCGGTTGGTGTCGTCCTCGAGCCGGCGCCGGGTCCAGGCGTCGTCGCCGTCGTGCACCGCCACCGCGTCCGGCGCCCGCTCCGCCAGCACCGCGAAGGCGCGGCCGATGGGCAGGTCGGTCACGACGCGTGGCCTGCGTAGACCTGGAGGTGTGCCTGCGCCGCGGCGTCCCACGTGTAGGAGCGGGCGAGCGCGCGACCAGGTCGCACGTCGGTCCGACCCGAGAGGATCCGGTCGAACGCGTCGGCCATGCCCGTCGGGTCGGACGCGAACGAGACGGTCGACCCGAAGACCTCGCGCAGCACCGGGAGGTCGCGCGCCACGACGGGCACGCCCGCAGCGAGGGCCTCGAGCGCCGCCAGCCCGAATCCCTCCTTGGTCGACACGAAGGCCATGGCCTGCGCTGCGGCGACGAGCGACGGGAGGGCGTCGTCGTCGACCACGCCGAGCAACGTCGGCTCCACGCCGAGCTCGTGGGCGCGCTGGTCGAAGACGGCCCGGTAGTCGCGGTAGTCGAACAGCGTCTCCCCGCCCGCGAGCACGAGCCGCAGGTGCGGGTGCGGGTGCGGGTGCCGCGATCTCAGCAGCGCGTACGCCTCGAGCAGGTCGATGCTGCCCTTGCGCGGCTCGATGCCGCCGACGGCCAGCACGTACTCGCCCAGCTGGTCGGTCCACCGATCGCGCTGGGACGCCGCAGTGGACGACGCCGCCCGCTCGAACCGCCCCGCGTCGACGCCGTTCGCGATCACCACGGGTTGCACGCCGTACTGCTCGCGCACCTCCCGCGCGACCGCCTCGGAGACGCACACGTGCCCGGCCGGCTCGAGCACCGCGCGGTCGTGGCAGGCCACGAGCTCGGGCGTCGTGAACGTGTCGAGGTGGTGGATGGTGCGCAGGCAGCGCAGCCCCGCCGCCAGCGCGGCGTTGGCGCTGATGCAGTCCTGCGCGTGCACCACGTCGTAGTCGGCGCCACGCAGGGCGTCGCGCAGGGTGCGGATCGAGCGCAGGATGCGGGCGCCCACCGCCTCGCCGGGCACGTCGGGGAACGGCACGGGACGCAGCCCGACCGCGGGGTCGACCGCGCGGAAGAAGGTGCGGTCCCCGCCGCGCGCCAGCGTCCACACGTCGACGTCGACCCCGGTCCGCGCCAGGGCCTCGGCGAGCGCGAGCGTGTGCACGACGCCACCGCGCGGCTTGGTCGAGTACGTCAGCAGCGCCACCCTCACGACGGCTCGCGACCTGCCGTGACGTAGCTGTCGGGACGCAGCTCGTCGAGGTGGTGCAGGACGCGGCGCGACCGTGCGACCTCGTGCTCGACGTCGACGTCGGCCACCGCGATGCCGCCCTTGGACCACGTGCGCGCCAGCACGTCGCCGCCGGGGCCCACGACCTTGGCCTGGCCCAGGAAGCGCAGGCCGCCGAGCACCCCCGTCTGGTTTGACGACGCCCAGACCACCTGGTTCTCGGCCGCGCGGGCACTGTCGTAGAGGTCGAAGAGCCGCGACTGCCGGTCCTGCGGCAGCCGCGACGCCCGGTCGGTCACGCTGGCCGGCCAGGCCGACAGGCAGGCGACGACGTGCGCCCCGTCCAGCGCGAGCGACCGCGCCGACTCCGGGAAGGTCTTGTCGTAGTCGATGAGCATGCCGAGGCGGCCGAGCGGGGTGTCGAACGCCTCGAACCGGTCGCCCGGGGCGTAGGCCAGCGACTCCCCGAGCGGCTGGTGGACCTTGCGGTGCCGACCGTGCACGCCGTCGCCCGAGACGCACAGGGCCGCGTTGTGCCGTACCGGCTCGCCGTCGACCTCGGCGGCCTCGGTGTAGCCGAGGCACACCACCATGTCGCCCGCGGCGGCCGCGACCTCGGCGAGCCGCGGGTCGTCCTGCGCCAGCGTCGGCGGCAGGTCGGCGCGAGGGTCGCGCAGGTCGGTCAGGTAGCCGCCGAGCGTCGCGTCGGGCAGCACCAGCAGCTCGACCCCGTCCGCGCGGGCCGAGTCGATGATGGCCCTGACCTTCGCGAGCGCACGGTCGAGGTCGCGCCCGAAGTGCGCCGCGACGGCACCGATGCGCATCAGGCCTCCGCGGGCACCGAGCGCTGCGCGCCGACGATGCACTGCGCGACGTGCTCCGCGTCGGCCGCGACGCCGAGGAACCGTCCGGAGCCCCACGTGTGCATCCACGGCAGGCCGACGAAGAACAGGCCGGGCACCGCGGTCACGCCCCGCGTGTGCGTCGGGCGTCCCGTCCCGTCGAAGACCCCGACCCGCAGCCAGCGGTAGTCGGGCCGGTACCCGATGGCCCACACGACCGACGTGATCCCTTCCGCGGCGAGGTCGAGGCTCGTCGGGTCGGTCTCCGGCGCCCACGGCGGCACGTAGTCGGGCTCCGGCGGTGCGTCGATGCCCTCGCGCTCGATGAAGCGGTCGATGTCGCGCCTGATCGACGTGTAGACGGCGTCCGCCGCGTCGAGCGAGCGGGTGAGCGTCGGCGCGAACGTCAGGTCGGCGCCCTGCGCGTCGGTCAGCTTGCCGTAGAGCCGCATGCCGTCGAGGGCGAACGCCCGCAGGTCGATGTCGCGCCCCCCGTCGCGGCCGGTCACGTAGTGGTTGGTCTTCTCGCGGGCCGCGAGGCCGCCCGGGTACTGCGCGACGGCGGTGTCGTACAGGCCCATGTCGGCGAGCCAGGTCATGCAGTCGCGCCCTCGGTGGAAGCGCGCGACGCGGGGCGCGTCACCCAGCGCGAGGTGCACCTGACGCCCCTCGAGGTGCAGGTCCTCCGCGATCTGCGCGCCGGACTGGCCCGTCCCGACCACGAGCACGGCGCCGTCGGGCAGCTGGTCGGCGTTGCGGTACTGCTGGGAGTGCAGCTGGGTGACCGACGGGTCGATCGCCCGCGCGAACGCCGGCTCGATCGGACGGTGGTACCCGCCGGTCGCGACGACCACGTCGTCGGCCTCGAGCGTGTCGGGACCGTCGGGCGTCTCGAGGTCGAGCACGAACCCGCCCCCGTCGCGCTCGCGTGCCTCGACGACGCGGGTGTGCGTCCGCACGGGCGGGTCGAAGGAGCGCACGTAGTCGTCGAGCCAGGCGACCACCTCGTCGCGGGTCATGAACCCGTCGGGGTCGGGGCCCTCGTAGACGTGGCCGGGCAGCCGGCAGTGCCAGTTGGGCGTCACGAGGGTGAAGTTGTCCCAGCGGCTGTCGGCCCACTCGTGGGCGGGAGTGGCCGCCTCGAGCAGGACGTGGTCGACGCCGAGGCTCGTGAGGTGGTGGCTGACGGAGAGTCCCGCCTGGCCGGCCCCGACGATCGCGACGCGGGTCATCGGGTCACCTCCACCGGCAGCGGCGGGTGCATCCGCAGCACCTCGACGACGTCCGTGGGGGCGTGCGCCGCGGCCGAGCGTCGGATCTGCTCCTGCGTCGCCGCGGACGACGTGCACGCGAACCCGTAGCGCAGCCGGACCCGCTCGCTCGCGATGGTGAGCGCCGCGGTCGAGCGGTCGACGAAGTCCTGCACGGTGTAGCGGTGACCGACCACCAGGTGGTCGTGCACGACGAGCGACGGGGAGTAGCAGTGCTCGACGTCGCCGTCGGGCCAGCGGACGGTGAAGGTCATCTCAGGCATGGGCGGGCTCCCGGTAGGTCTCGGGACGGCGGTCCCGCAGGTGGAACATCGCCCGGCGGGCGGTGTCGAGCTCGGCGCGCACGTCGAGCTCGGCGACCGCCACGCCCGCGTCGACGCCGGTCGTGGCGCGGACGTCGCCACCGGGGCCGACGACCTTCGCGTGGCTCACGAACCGCAGCGACCCGAAGGTGCCGACCTGGTTCGACGCCACCCAGACCACCTGGTTCTCGAGCGCCCGGGCGGTGTCGAAGAGGTTGAACCGCTGGGTCCACCGGTCCTCGGCGATGTCGCCGGCCGACGCGGTGCGCGAGGCGGGCCAGGCCGAGATGCACACGACGACCTCGGCACCGTCGAGGGCGAGGGCGCGGCCCGCCTCGGGGAAGGCCTTGTCGTAGCAGATGAGGGCGCCGAGCCGACCGGCCGGCGTGTCGACGGCGGCGAACGTGTCACCGGCCTCGTAGAAGGAGCCTTCGCCCAGCGGCTGGTGCACCTTGCGGTGCACGTGGAGCACGCCCTCGCCGGTCACGACCGCCGCGCTGTTGTAGCGGGTGGCGCCGTCGGACTCGCAGAACCCGACCACCAGGGTCAGGTCGCGGGCGATCGCGGCCACGCGACGCAGCTCCGGGCCGTCGACGTCCATGACGGGCGGCAGCGAGTCGGGCTGCTCGTCGTGGCTGCCGTCGCGGCCGCGGCCGAGCACGGAGAGGTACCCGCCGAGGCAGGCCTCCGGCAGCGCGAGGAGGCCACCGCCTCCGGGCGGTCGCACCTCGTCGGCGAGCGTCGCGATGCGCGCCAGGTTCTGCTCGACGTCGCGGCCGAAGTTCTCCGCGACCGCGGCGAGTCGTGTCGTGGTCATGCTGCCTCTCCCATCCCGGTGACCGGGCCGCGGACGGCCTCGGTCACGACTCCGTCGGGCCAACGCAGACCGACTCCGGCGCCCTCGAGCGTCTCGCCGCACACGCGCGACGTGACGTGACGGGGCAGCTCCACCGGCTGCGCCCCGGCGCAGTCGGTCGTGACCATCGCGAACCCGGGGAAGCACGTGAACCAGTCGCCCACCGTGGCGCCGGCGGGTGCCGGCACGCGGTCGACGTCGAGCACGGCGCGGACGCCGCTCGCCTCGGCGAGCATGCCGGTGCTGCCGACGAGGCCGCTCATGCTGACGTCCTTCGCGGCCGCGGGCCGCAGGTCGGCGACGATGCGGCCGAGGGCGCGCAGGTCCGCCGGCGACCGGTGCGACGAGGAGTCCCACTGCAGTCCGGTGTACCCGGGTCGCCACCCGCCGCCGAGGTCGGCCGTCAGCCGGACCTCCTCGCCCGGGCGGGCGCCGCCGCCGGGCACGGGCCGGTCGGTACGGCCGAGCGCGGTGACGCTGAGCGCCGGGGCGACGCCGAGCTGGGTGTGACCGCCGAGCACCGGGACGCCCCACGCCTCGGACGCCGCGCGCAGACCCGCCAGGACCCGGCGCGCGAACGACGCGTCGCGGGCGCCGACGGCGTCGAGCAGGCCCACCGGCGTCGCGCCCATGGCCGCGAGGTCGTTGAGGTTGACCAGCGCCGCGCACCAGCCGGCCCACTCGGGGTCCCGCTCGACCATCGTCGGCAGGATCGCGTCGCAGGCGGCCACGAGGTCCGAGCCGGGCACCGGGACGCCGTCGTCGCCCCAGAAGCCGGGGGCGGGGGCACCACCCTGAGGAGCTCCGAGTCCGGCGAGGAGCCCGCCGAGCGGCGACTTGGTGGCCTCGGCGAGGCGCTGGACCCGCGCGATCGGCCACGAGAGCGCCACGTGGGGACGGCCCTGGAGCTCGACGTCACCCGTGGTGGTCCAGCCGAGCCGCGTGAACAGGGGGTGGTGCTGGGTCTGCACGACCGCGTCGAAGCGCAGCGCGCCGAGCGACTCGGCCCAGGCGCAGGCGGCGCGGACCAGCGCCGCGCCGATGCCGGTCGCACCGCGGGCGTCGGGTCGCACGGCCAGCCGGCTGCCCCGCCACCAGCCCAGGTCGCGGTCCTCGGTCGAGGGGTGCGGTGCCGGGTGCAGCCGCACCCCGCCGAGCACCTCCCCCGCGATCGAGCGGGCCACCAGCACCACCGTCCGAGGGTCGTCGTCGGCGCGGTCGTGGTCGGTGGTCGCGAACAGCCCCTGCTCGCGGACGAACACGTCGCGCCGGAGCCGGCGGTAGGCCTCGCGCTGCGACGCGTCGGCCTGCACGACGATGTAGTCGGCCGGTGCGGTCGGGTCCGGACGTCGCCCGGTGAGGATGCCGTGGTCGATCTCGAGGGTCATGTCAGGCTCCTTCGCAGCTGAGCGCCGAGCAGGCACCGCAGGCGGCGCAGCCCGCCGCCTGGTCGGAGCCGGCCATCCCCGCCACCCGCAGGGCGGTCGCGACCTGGCGGGTCACGCGCCCGACGTCGGCGGTGGCGGGCGCGGCGACGTGGTCGACGTCGGTCGCGAGCGTCCCCTCGAGCGGACGGAACGGGACGACGAACGGGTAGACGCCCATGTCGATGAGCTCGCGGGCCCCGGCGACGAGCTCGTCGGGGTCCTCGCCGAGCCCGACGAGCAGGTACGTCGAGACCTGGTTGTGGCCGAAGACGCGGACCGCCTCGCGCCAGGCGGCGCGGTACTCGTCGAGGGACACGGTGGACTTGCCGGGCATCCAGCGCCGCCGGACGTCGTCGTCGAGCGACTCGACGTGGATGCCGATGGACCGCGCCCCCGCCTCGTGCAGCTCGGCGATCGACGCGAGGTCGCCGGGCGGCTCGATCTGCACCTGGATCGGCAGGTCGGGCAGCACCTCGTGCACGGCGCGGACGCACCGGGCGAGGTGGGTGGCGCCGCGGTCGCGGCCCCGGGAGGTGCCCGTGGTCATGACCATCTGGGTCACGCCGTCGAGCTCCACCGCCGCCCGGGCGACCTCGGCCACCTGCTGCGGCGTCTTGACCGCGATGGTCGAGCCCTGCTCCAGCGACTGCTCGATGGCGCAGAACCGGCAGCGCTCCGACTCGTCGTAGCGGGCGCAGGTCTGCACGACCGTCGTGGCCAGCACGTTCGCGGCGTGCAGGCGGGCGATCTTCTCGTAGCTCACCCCGTCGGCCGTCTGGAGGTCGTAGAACCGGGGCCGGCCGACCGCCTCCACGCCGAGGCCGGTGTCGGCCCCGTCGAGCAGGAGGCGGCCGCCGGACACCGAGTACGGGCTCCGCGGGTTGAGGGGGATGGCCGCACCGACCCCGTCGAGCAGCACGTGGCCGTCGGCGCTCGGTCCCGCGCCGTTCGGCCGCGTGAGCGGCGCGTCGAGCAGCCGGATGCCCTGGATGGCGACGTCGACGCGGGTCGACGTGCGCGAGCCCTGTGCGGGGCCCGGCAGGGGTGCCGGGACTCCCTGACCTGCTGTGGCGGCGGCGAGATCGGGGAGGGCAGTCATGGCCGTGCCCTCAGAGGTTGTAGGTCGAGTTGATGATGGCGCCCTTGCGCGCGTAGTGGATCAGCGCGTCCTGGACGTCGAGCGGGTGCGCCGGGATGACGCCCTCGATGAGGTCCTCCTCGCGCAGACCGTGCAGGGCGAGGCCGAAGCGGCAGCAGAAGACGGTGCCGCCCTCGGCGATGAACGTCTCGAGCGAGGCGTTCATGTTCAGCTCGCCCGGGAACCCCGCGTCGCCCGTCGTCGGGAAGCCGCGGGTGGCCATGCAGGCGAGGGTGCCGGGGCCGTAGAAGTACATCGCGGAGTCGAAGCCCTTCCGCAGGGCGCGCGTGGCCTGCAGGATCGCGACGAAGCTGACGCTGGACTCGTGCGGGATGCCGTGGACCAGCGTGAAGTAGCTCTCGCCGTCCTCCGCCTGGTAGTCGGGGAAGATCTTCGTCGAGCCGTAGAGGTTGGTGCCCTTCGCCTGCGACGGGTGCGGGATCTCCGCGAGCGAGGCGGCGATGTTCTGGGCGATCTGGTCGTCGATGTCGGTCATGGCCTTCTCCTGGTGCGGTGTGGGATGGGGTGCTGCGGTGTGGGTCGTACGGTGTGGGGTCGTGCGGGTCGTGCACTGGCCGCCGAGCCGGGGCCAGGGATCAGGGGGTCAGGTGCCGTAGAGCGCCTCGAAGTTGCGCCGGAAGAACAGGTCGGCGAGCTCGCCGTCACCGGCCGCGGCGGCCAGCCGGGCGTGCTCGCCCGCGAAGTCGCCCCACGGCGCGTCGGTGGCGAACAGGATCCGGTCGTGCCCGACGCCGCGTCGCTCGATCTCCTGCACGAGCCAGGCGGGGGCGAAGCCGATGGTCCAGCTGGTGTCGGTGTAGACCTTCTTGCCGGCCTCGATCCAGTCGAAGAGCCGGCCGCCGATGAGCTTCATGTGCCCGCTCATCCCGCCGCCGAGGTGGACGAGGTGGATCTTGGTGTCGTCGCCGTAGCGCTCGACGAGCGTGCCCACCTGGTCGACGTCGGAGGCCGCCCCGGGCGAGGTGTGCACGTGGACGACGAGGTCGTGCTCGGCGGCCGTCGTGAAGATGCGGTCGATCTCCTCGGCGCAGTCGGGGTCGGTGGGGCTGCCGCCGAGCAGGAAGCTGGTCTTGAGGGCCTTGACGCCCTGCTCGCCGACGAGGGCCAGCGCGGCGGTGTTGCGCTCGGCGTCGGACGCCTTCGGCGAGACCCACAGGCCACAGCTCACCCGGTCGTCGCGCTGCGCGGCCTCGAGGGCCAGCGGGTTCAGGTCGAACGCGGCGTCCGGCACCGGCACGCCGTAGTTCGGCAGCACCAGCGTGCGCTCGGTCCCCTCGTCGTCGAGGGTCTGCAGGAAGTCGCGCACCGTCGCCTTGGCCGTGACGTCGGCCCGGATCGGCGGGCCGCCGTAGAACGGGAACGCGGGCAGCTCGCCGATGTGGCGGTGCGCGTCGAGCGGTGCGGGAGGCATGCCTCCATTCAGCGCTGGGGATGTTTCGGACTGGTCACCGCCGGACTACGTCGCCGGAAGGTCTGCGCAACCTGACTGTTTCCGCGCCGGGATCGCGAAACATGGCCGACTTGCAGGTCCTGCCGAACGGCTCCGGCCGCGAGGGCCCGTCCGTCTGGCTCCTCAGGCGTCGGGGGCGTCGGGTCGCTGGCGGTCGAACGCACCGCGGATGGGAGCGGTGTCGTAGACGATCGTCAACCGCTCGATCCGTCCCTCCTCATCCAGCTCCGCGACGTCGACCACGGAGAACGGGGCGGGCTCGCCCGAGGCGAGCGTCCAGTCGAAGTCGAACCAGAAGCTCACCAGGTCGCGGCCGTCGCGCGTCCCGCGCATCGTGGCCTTGAGGGTCAGGCGCGACTCCGCCGTGTCGTCGAACAGGACCGGGTAGAACGCGCGGGCCGGCACCGTGCCGTACAGCGGCGACACGACCGTCGCGTCCGGCGCGAACAGGGCGAGCACCGCGTCGAGGTCGGCGGCCTCCAGGGCCGCGAGGTAGCGCTCGACGAGGAGGTCTGGGTCGTCCACGCGCCCATCGAACCACGCCCCACCCTCAGGGCTGCAGCGAGAGCACCGCCACCGCGGTCGCGAGCAGCAGCCGGTCCCACGCCGAGCCGAGGTCGCGGCCCGTGGTCTCGCGGACCCGCCGCAACCGGTAGCGCATCGACTGAGGGTGCAGACCGAGCGCCTCCGCCGCCGCCACGGCCGACCCGTGCTCGAGGAACGCCCGCAGCCCGGCCAGCAGGTGCGCCTGGTCGGGCTCCAGCAGCGGGCGCAGGGCCGCCTCGGCCAGGGTCCGAGGGTCCACCGGCGGCTGCCCGTGCAGCAGCGCCACCAGCAGCGCGTCGGCCTCGACCATGACAGGTGTGCTGTTCAGGTCGGGCGGGGCGTGACGCACCGCCACCTCGGCGAGCCGGAACGTCGCGGGAAGGTCGGTCAGGGCGACGTCGTCGATCCGACAGGTGCGCCGACCGCGGGACCGCACGTCGACGCCGAGGTCGAGCGGTCGCTCGTGCAGGACGACGCCGACCCCTTGCCGGGTCGTCGAGAGCACGAGCCCCTCGGTGTCCGCCGACGCCAGCAGCTGGGCCACGTCCCCAGCGGTCACGTCGCTGCCCGGGGCACCGACCACCGTCATGGTCAGCCGCGCCGGGAGCGTGAGGTCGAGCAGACGGGTGCGGTCCGCGAGCGCCGCCGCCGACGTCTGGCGACCGGCGAGCAGGTCCTGCGTCAGCGCGCGCACCACCTCGTCGCGGTCGGTCGCGAGACGCTCGGTCGCCGCCGCGTACCCCGCCGACAGCGCCTCCGACAGGGCGTCGAGCGACTCCAGCAGCACGACGTTCATCGCCAGCACGTCCTCGACGTCGAGCTCCGCCACTCCGCTGTCGCGCACGAGCCCGCTCGCCTCGACCGCGGCGACCCGGTAGGCGCGCAGCACTGCCGAGAGCGGTCGACCGTCGGTCCCGCGGGCCACGCCGATGCCGTGGAACTGGCGCAGGTCGGCGTCGCCGAGCCGACCGTCCTCGACCCAGAGCTCGAGCAGACGCTGCACGCCCCAGAGGCTGATCGCCTCGGTCTCGCGCCGCTGGCCCTCGCCGAGCGACGCGTACGCGGGGATCTCGCGCTGCAGGGCGTCGGAGATGCGCCGGGCGATGCGTCCGCCGTCGGCGATCACCCTCGCCTGCACGGCCCGTCGCTGCACCGACCCCATGGGACCTCCTGTCACTGGCACGCGACGCGGTTGCTCATCGAGTGATGAAGACCATGGCTCCTTTGCGCCCTGCGAATGCATCCTAGGTGACAGCGAGCCCGTACCCGGCCGGCCCACGAAGGAGCACCCATGGACGCCGACGTCATCGTCATCGGAGCCGGCCTGGCCGGTCTCGTCGCCGCGGCGGAGGCCGCCGACCGCGGTCGCAGCGTGCTGCTGCTCGACCAGGAGGGCGAGCAGAGCCTCGGCGGGCAGGCGTTCTGGAGCCTCGGCGGCCTGTTCCTCGTCGACTCCCCGGAGCAGCGGCGCATGGGCGTGAAGGACTCCCGCGCGCTCGCCGAGCAGGACTGGATGGGCAGCGCCCAGTTCGACCGCGTGGAGGACGCGTGGCCGCGGCGCTGGGCGGAGGCCTACCTCGACTTCGCCGCCGGCGAGAAGCGGTCGTGGCTGCACGGCATGGGCCTGCGCCTCTTCCCCGTCGTCGGCTGGGCGGAGCGCGGCGACGGGCGGGCCGAGGGCCACGGCAACTCCGTGCCACGCTTCCACCTGACGTGGGGCACCGGGCCCGGCGTCGTGGCCCCGTTCGAGCGACGCGTCCGCGAGCACGTGACGACCGGACGCATCCGGTTCGCCTTCCGTCACCAGGTCGACGGCCTGGTCGTCGAGGACGGCGTGGTGGTCGGCGCGCACGGCTCGCTGCTCGAGCCCACCGGCGTCGACCGTGGCGTCGCGTCGAGCCGCACCGTGGTCGGCGACTTCGAGCTGCGCGCCCAGGCCGTGGTCGTGACGTCGGGCGGCATCGGCGGCAACCACGACCTCGTCCGCAAGGTCTGGCCCGAGCGGCTCGGCACTCCCCCGACCACGATGGTCGCCGGGGTACCGGCGCACGTGGACGGCCGCATGCTCACCATCACCCAGGACGCGGGCGCGTCGGTCATCAACCCCGACCGGCTCTGGGCCTACGTGGAGGGGCTGCGCAACTGGGACCCGATCTGGGAGAACCACGGCATCCGCATCCTGCCAGGCCCGTCGTCCCTGTGGCTCGACGCCACCGGCGCCCGACTGCCCGCGCCCTACTTCCCCGGCTTCGACACCCTCGGCACCCTCAAGCACCTGCGCGGCACCGGCCACGACTACTCGTGGTTCGTGCTCACCCAGAAGGTCCTCGAGAAGGAGTTCGCGCTCTCGGGCTCGGAG
>SXGQ01444814.1_pt1 | contig 25706 bp, 25 predicted proteins | sample 3178371 | NCBI WGS metagenome assembly SXGQ01 (sample SAMN11356859, study PRJNA531348) | freshwater metagenome | isolation source: freshwater sample F1-20 | place: China: Fuxian Lake, Yuxi | collected 2017-12-25 | reverse complement strand
TCTTCTTCTTCTTCTTCTTCTTCTATTCCAGTCAGTACTAACAGAAATATATATATAAGGGTATTAGATAGTATTGGAAATGGTTACTGGAATTGTCAGAATAGAATTATTAAATCCTTAAATTATGTCACCATCAAGGGATTGGGAACAGGATTGCTTTCTCCGCCTTCTAATCAATTCTGGAATACATTTGTTAATGTTGAGGGTGATATATTTCACCTGGATACATCAAAATTTGCTGGCAATATAAATATTAATAATTGTGAGGTATTTAATATTTATCATTATCCAGATGCTTCTACTGTTTGGCACCCAACTCAATCTAATTATACTACTGAATTAGATTTAAATTTGAGATATGGCTCTGTTAATTCAACTCAGCCAGTCAGTGACTTGGATCCATATGACGCATATGGCACAGGTTGTATTTTAAATCAGGTTTTAGCTAGCAATAGCGAGTTAACGGCTAATGGCAATTCAGTGGGTTATATGCTAGGAACAAATAAAACAAACTTTAGATCAAACAACTTTGCCACAAAACATTTTGTATACTGTAGTTTATGCGGTCATTTTTCAAATATTGAGGTAAAGGGGTACAATCATCAATTTACAATTGGTAATTCACAAATAAATGGTTTGTTGGGATTTTTCAATCAAGTTAAAGTAGATAGCATTTATTGGGAATCTAGACACTATACATTCGATACTAACAATTATCCCTGGGATCGTCTTGGCGGATTTAATTTTGGTACAAGAGCAACAGTAGATTTTGCTAATATATTGCACGGAGCTATTATTGACATTCCCTTGAGCGGCTATCCAACTATCGTTCCTACTAGAGAATATGAAACAACCATAAAGATGCTTTTAATGAATGGAGGTGGTTTAGGTTTACAATTTGATTCCACTAATCCCAAGGGCATAAATGTGGATAGATTCGTATTTGGCCCATCAATAACTCAAGAAAATGGTGTAAAATTATTGGGTCATACTTCTATAGGAAATTCAAATAACACTAACACTAACTATTGGTTTATAGGAGATAACGTGCCAGCAGCTGATGCCTGGAGAGTATATCATTATGGATAAGCACTAATTTTTAAGCTTGCTCACATAATCGTACATAACTATAGCAGATGCGCATCCAACATTAAGACTTCTAACTGATCCGTACTGCTTTATGTATAGGACTTTTGAGCTTATTTTTCTGAGCTCTTCGTCAACTCCAAGATTCTCTTCTCCAAAAACGAATGCATAGTGCATATCTTTTTGGAAAGAGAATTCTTCTATTGGGCTTGCATCAGGAGTGTTGTCTATGGACACTATACAGCATCCATCAAGTTCTTTTTTAAGCTCATCAATTGATTTTGTATATTTCATTCTTTCGTAATGGTGTGTTCCCACTGCTCCTCTTCTATCCCACCTTCTACTGCCATGAATAATAACATTTTTTGCTAAAAATGCATTTGCGTTTCTTATAACGGAACCAATATTGAAATCATGCTGTAGGTTTTGGCAGACCACAGAAAAGTTATGCCTCCTTTCATCAAGATATGCTTTTATGGCATCTTCTTCCCAGTATTTGAAAGGATTAATTACATTTCTTCTAAGAAGAACTTCGCTCATACCATATATTACTTTTTTTAAAAACTGAGGATATTTTTTTTAATCTGTTTTCTTAATAGAAATTTGAACTAGTTTTTCAAATTTATTTGCATCGTCTATGTAGCCTTCTAATCTTTCATCCTTGGAATCATTTGTGTATTGATATGACCAAAAAAGCCTATCATCTATTTTAAAACCAAAATATTTCATATTTTTCTTTTGAAGTTCTATTGCTTCTTTCCCGTTAAAGTTGTGCCCACAGCTTATTACTCCGACGTATTTTTCAGAAACTATATTTTCTTCTTTTAGACTTGTATGTCTATTTTCTATCCAACTTAATCTCTCAATTAATTTTTGGTATACACTGTTGGTTTGACCCCATCTTATGGATGTAAAGAATACTATTGCATCACTATCCATCATTGGTTTATGTATTTTCCAGAGTTCATCATCTTTATGATTGAATGAGCACCAACATCTTAAATTTCCATCTGGATTTTTGTCTTTATCTTTTAAGGATGCTTCTTTTACTCCGCAATTATTTCCCTCTGCTTTAGATATATTGCCCTCGCATATATATATTTTTAGCTTAGATGCATCTATTATTGATGCTTCGCATCTTTTTAGTTTATGTGATATTACATGCGCAAGTTGAGATGATTTGGGCATTTCTGTATCAACATCATCATGAACAACTCTATTACTTGTAGTAATAAAAAGGCATTTTTTAAATCTATCTAAAAAAGCGCATGTTTCTTCTATCCCTGGTATTACCATGGATCCTGAAGCAGATTTATTGAAGAATATTCTATTGTGCATTTTAATTATCTTGCAAGTCTGTGATTACAAGTTTTGCTATGTTGTATTTATTTTCTACTAAATCTAAAAGAGCTTTATTTTCAACTGTACCAGCTATATTAACAAGTGGTTTTTTGTTCATAAAGTATATCATGGCTTGTTCTGTTGATATACATAGGTCATAAAAAGTTTTTATTATATTTATAGTTCTATTTTTTTGTTTTTCGTCTGTTATTGGATAAATTAAAGAACCATAATCTTTTTTCATTTCTTCCAAATATATAATGTTTTTATTTATTTTATTAAAATTATCCATCACATTTTTGTCTATAATCTGACTGTGCTTATCTGTTAGTATTCTTATTAATGATGATATATATGATAATTCCGATTCAAACATAAATACAAGATAGTCTCTTACGCTTGTGTCATTTGTGTAGTGTTTAATAAATTTTGAATTTACAGATGAAGATATTTTAAATTTTAATTCTTCTATAATTTTACTATACACTACATATATTTTATTATAAAATTTTTCGTATCCGTCTACAATCATACTTCTTTCAAACAAATTATAATATTCATCAAAATACATATTTATGTACTGGTTAAGTTTTTTCCATGAGTCAACAAAATGTTCACCAGAGTGATATGCATCTTTTATGTTTATTTTTGTGTATTCGTGTTTAATTATTTCATCCATTACATTAATAATTTTTTGTGTTGACATTATGCATTCATTTGCCATGGCAATAGATGATTTTATGTCGTGGTCTTCATATTTTTTAGAAACTGTGTCAAATGTATTGAGCAAAAGAGTAGACATGCTCATGGTATAATTCTTTAATTTTAAAGCCATGTCTGATATTTCATTGTCCTTTATAGGGACTTTTTTGTCATTATTTATGGCTATAGATATTTTTTCCATAATAAAAAATTACTAAATAAACACTAAATCAACCTTTATTTTACAGAGGTTATATATATCAATTATTTTCTTGTTTTTTAACAGCAGATTCGCTTTTTGCCCAATCCCAGTTTTTTCTTACTTTCTTGTTCTGCTGCCAAACAGACTTCATTACCATTGGTTCTACACCATTGTTTTCCATGGTTTTAATAAATGCATTTATGTCTTTGGGGAAACATGTGCCCCCAAATCCGTTATCTCCATCATGCCCTGGTACATTTGCATGAGACTGAGATATTCTTCCGTCGCTAAGTATTCCCTGCATTATTATTTCCCATTCCAGGTTCATTTTATCCGCTAGTAGCTTTATTTCGTTAAAGTACATTACCTTTGTTGCAAAAAAACAATTGCAAGCGTATTTTACAAATTCAGACTCATCTGAGTCCATAATTATTATTTGTGATCCTGGGAATCTATTTTCGTATAAAGAGTATAAATTTTTATAAATTGTATCATTTTGTTCTTTTTTATTTGGTATTCCTATAATATGTCTAGATGCACTTATAAAATCAACTCTTGCACTTCTTGCGGTTAAAAACTCTGGAGAATGAACAATATTTAAATTGCTATACTTATTTTTTAACTTTTTTGTCGTACCAATCGGTACTGTTGACTTTATTACGAATGTATTGTCGCTTCTTGTATTTTTTTGGGTTATAGACTCTAGGGTTTCTTCAATTATTGATAGATTGCATTCTCCGCCTTCTGCATCCACCATGGGAGTTGGAACACAAACAAATACTATATCTTGATTTATGGTCTCTTTCTCTTCGTTAAGAGATCTCATTTTATTTTTGTCGTATACTTTTACTTCCCAGTCATTGCAGAATGCACTGAGTACAGCACCTCCAACAAAACCGTGACCCAATACACCTATGCTATTTTTGTTTTTCATTTTTTTCCTTTTTTAGTATAAAAATTTTTGAACCAGATTTTCCATTTATTCCCAGTATCCCATCTATGCTTAGACCATTGTCAGTAAAAATTTTTTTCAGCTCTTTTTCTGTAACTTTTAAAGGATCTGATTCTATGCATATATTTATGTTTTCATCTGGACACCACTCAATGTACATAGTTCCTTTTTCTGAAAGTTGATCTCTCCATGCTGATATGCTTTTATTTGGATCGTATGAATGATCAAATGAATTGGAATATACTATATCAAATTTTCCTATCCAGTCATTGTTTACTTCGTGAAAATCCCATTGAACTGTCATGGGAAAATCTTTTGCTGTTTCGGATATTTCCGTACCAATTACATTGCATTCTTCACAGCTTTCTTTAAAGAATTTTTGTTCAGTAGCATTTCTTGTGCCGTGGCAAATAATGTTGCTGGGTGTTCCAGAGTAGTTTTTAATAATTTCTTTAATTACATTTTCTCTTACCCATACGTGTCCTATTTTTCTTTTGTTTGCTTTAGTCTGAGCCTCTACATACTCTTCATAAGATTTATATTTATAAATTTCCATTATTTTTAACCTTTTTTATTATTTTTAAAGCTTGAGCTTTTGGTGAAAATATATCAGACCAGCATTTTTTCATTTTTTTATTTATTTCTTGCCACTTTTTTTTATCGTCAAGTATTTTCTTAATTTGATAAATTGATGTGTCCCATTTTTTATTATTTATATATATTGCTGGTGCTTGCTCATAGCAAATTGTCTTTGGTTGTTCGCAAGATACAATCGCTGACCCGCTGGCAACTCCCTCTGAAAAACGTATACATTCTGACCTATGGTGTCCATGTGGAGAAAGTACTATTTTTGTTCTTGACATTTTTTCAGAATATTCTTCTATTGAAAGTCCAGTATTCCATTTTTTTGTTAAAGATATTTCTATATTATAACTTTTAAGTTCTTTTTCTATTTTTCTTGCCGATTCTACAAAATTTTTTCTTGTTGCTATGGGCTTATTATTTGCATCAAGACAGTGCCCAGAAAAAAACACATCTATGTCTCTCTGTTCCCATGTATTGTCTTGCTTTGGCTTGTAGCCCTTCATGACAGGCAATGGTATATGAGTGGCATTTTCTACCTCCTCGTAATCTAAATGGTGTTTAAATACATATCTGACTTTTTTGCTGTAGGATGGCAGCTTACCTCTTTCGTCTCCTGCTGTAAGTACTGCCACTATTTTATTCCCGTATTCCGGTAGATTTTTATAATTATTAGTAAAATAAAAATTATAATTATCGCAATCTTTGTCGCTTTTAATAATTTCTATCATTTCATCAAAAAAATCATGTTCAAAATAATTTTCTGGTAGTATTTTGTAAATCATTTGTGTTGTATGTGTGCTCCCTGATTATTAAAACTTCTAAATTTATTGTGCAAAGGAAAGCCACTAAGTATTTTCCACTTTTTTGAATTGAGCATATAATTGAAAACTGCCATATTTGAATTTATTTCTTCTGGGCAGTTTGACATCATTCTTGTCATTTCTTCAAAAAAATTCACAAGTTTAATTCTATATCCACCAATTATGCCAGCATTGTATGGTTTTTTTATTTTTATTTTTAAATTGCATTTTGTCATCTTCTCCTCAATCCATTTTTTGCCTTTTTCGTTGTCTTCACCAGCGCATATGTCAAATTTTTTATCTATTAAATGAAATGGATTTTTGTGTATTTGCACATCAAAACAATCCGTGCATATTACTTTATCTATTTCTTTTTCATGTATTTTTAAATATTGCAAATAACAAAAAAATCTCTCGTCATTGTAACTTTTTCTATTACTTATAATTTGGTGTTGAAACTTTATTTTTTCATTTGAGTATTTATTTACAAATTGATCAGACAATTCATTATGAAATATTATACAATTTAAATTGTTTTTTTTTATTGAATTATAGAATTTTTCTATTAAACTAAAATCGTCTTTTTTGCATTTTTCCGTATGGTCGTGCTGAGCAAAGCCGTTGTCTCCAGAAAACCATGATGTAAAAATAAAGTCTTTCATTTTATAAGTAAAAAAGTTATTTTTTCAGAGTGTTCAGAAATTTTTTCATTTTTTATTATTTTATATTTTACGGTGTTTAGTCCGTCTTTTCTGAAATCATGTTCTCCGTTTCTCATCATGTGCATTAGTTTTCTGTTTTTATCAAGTAGGGATTTGTCAAAAGGCTTATTTGGGTGCCATTTGTGCTTTTCGTGTTTTAATGAGTCGTATCTACCGTTTCTTCTGTATATTTTGTATTTGCATTTTTGCAACCTGACACCGAAATCTATATCTTCTTTTCCCCAGCCAGTGTATAAATTGGAGAATCCATTTGCTTTTTCAAACATTTGGTTTGTGCACATTATTACTCCTCCCCAGTAGTTTTTGGAGTGCAGTTTATATCCGAACTGCTGAACTCGTGAAGCAAGATGTATTGGGCTTTTACTATAAGAATAATTGCAATCTTTTTTTGACGAAGGAATCATATCAACGTCGTGGATACAAACATAGTCTGATTTCTCTTTTCTTTCATTAAACCCGCAATTTATTATAGATCCTTTGTTGAACCACTCTCCGTCGTCTGATTGTTCAGATATAAGTATAGAAAAATCTATATTTTGTTCTTTAATCCATTTCTCCATGTGCGGTACAAATAAAGAAAGGTTTTCTTTTCTATTTCTATATGGAACAATAATGAGTAATTTTTCTTTTTGCATATATTATATATTTCGTATTTTGGCGATATATTAAATTGTTATGGAAAAAAAATCTATTAAAAACAAAGGTATTATGGAAAAAAAATCTATTAAAAACAAAGGTATTATGGAAAAAAAATCTATTAAAAACAAAAGTAAAAACAAAAGTAAAAACAAAGTTGCCTTGCTGGTGTTTTATGGTAGAAAAAAGTACTCTAAAATGATGTTTAGATACTTTTTTAGAGATCTGAGGTGCAATGGAGGAATTGTAGATAAAATATTTATTTTTAAGAACACTCATGACCAGTCTGATTTGGAATTTTTATCCTCTTTGCAAAATGGAAAATTTGGCAAATACATAGAAATTATACCAGGAGTAAGGATGGGCATATCTGGTTATTCAGAAAGTCTTGATTGGGTTACTGAAAAGTGCGGAAAAGAGTGGTTTATAATAAAAATAGACGACGACATTGTTTATATAAAAAGTGGATCTTTAGAAAATTTAGTAAATTTTACTGCAAAAAATAAAACAATTTGCTCTGGAAACGTGGTAAATAGTTCTCATTGTAATTTTATACATGAAAGAATAGGTGCTTTGCCGATTAGAGATTTACAATTTCATCCAGAAAAAGATTACGCCAATTCCGGTTTTTTACCGTCTTCAATTTATAATTATTATGTGCATGATAATTTTTTAAGACTATATGACAATAAGTTATTAATATCTTATTTATTTGATAAATTTGTTATGCCTGATACCAGGTGGAGTATAAATGTAATTTGTTGGAATCCGTCATACTTAGATGGATTTAAATTTTGTAAAAATGCACCTGGTGGTGACGAAGTTGGCGTTAGCTATCATTGGCCCAAACATTTCAGAAAATGTTGTTTAACTTGTGGTGGCGGATTGTTTGTTCATTGGGCTTTTGGATTTCAAAGACCAAATCTTGACGATACTCCTGAAGGTAAGAAAATTTATGATAGTTACATAAAAATATGCAAGAAAGAAACTGATGAGTACTACAAAATATGATTATTTAATAGTTGGATCTGGTTTATTCGGCGCTGTTTTTGCAAATCAATTAACAAAAAACGGCAAATCCTGTCTTATAATAGACAAAAGAAAAAAACTTGGTGGTAATGCTAGAACGGATGAAGTAGAGGGTATACATGTTCATTCTTATGGTCCTCATATTTTTCATTGCAATGATGATAAAATATGGAATTTTGTTAATTCATACTCAAAGTTTAATTCTTTTGTAAACAGACCAAAAGTTTGCTATAAAGGCAAGATATATTCTTTTCCAATAAATCTTATGACTTTGTATCAGATGTGGGGCGTCAAAAATCCTGAAGAGGCGCAAAAGAAAATAGATAGTGTAAAGATTAATATAGAAAATCCTTCCAATTTGGAAGAGTGGATTTTGTCTCAAGTTGGAGAAGAGATTTACCAAACTTTTGTTTACGGATACACCAAGAAGCAATGGGGAAGAGATCCTAAAAATTTGCCATCTTTTATAATAAAAAGACTGCCAATAAGACTTAATTTTGATGACAATTATTATACAGACAAATATCAAGGTATACCAATTGGTGGATATACAAAGATGATTGAAAATATAATAGGTGATGTTCCAGTAGAATTAGAGGTAGATTTTTTATCTGATCGTGATTATTTGTCAAAAAAAGCAAATAAGGTTGTTTATACAGGCATGATAGATAGATATTTTGATGATTGTTATGGTAGTCTTGAGTATAGGGGCCTAAAATTTGAAACTGACATTTTAGACTGCAAGGACTATCAGGGCAATGCTCTTATTAATTTTACAGAAGAAAACATTCCCTACACTAGAATATGTGAGCATAAACATTTTGATTTCGGTAGGCAAGACAAAACAGTTGTTACTAAAGAATATCCTTCAAACTGGAAGCCTGGTGATGAAGCATATTATCCTGTTAATGATGAAAAAAATAATAATATCTATTCAATGTATAAGAATTTATGCTTAAAAGAAAATAATGTAATATTTGGAGGCAGACTTGCTGATTACAAATATTATGATATGCACCAGGTAATAGGCTCTGCTCTTGTAAGGTCAAAAGTCGAGATTGAAAAATAAAAACTAAAGTATAAAAATGAGCACAATAAATAATGTGCCATATTCATAGCCCCTTATAGGGCTGAAAATTTGCTCGAAGAAAATATAATATTTTATACATTTTTTGAAAAAGATTATTAATTTGGTGATAGTAATTATATGGGTTGGGATTTGATGGAAATTAGACCATGAAAAACAAAAAACCACAGTGTAAAAAAAACAAACCTAAAGGCACAAGTAAAAAATACTCATTCGTAGTTGAAAAACCACATTGTAAAATAAACAGACCTATAATAGGAGTAAAAACGAGCACAATAAATAATGTGGCTATATTCATAGTAACTTATAAAACTGAAAAATTACTTGAAGAAAACATACAGTCCATACTTGATTCCGATATTAAAAAATTTGTTAATAATTTTACAATAACTGTTATAAATAATTATCACGAAAAATTTGATATTGAAAAAAAAATAAATTCGTATGGAGTAAAAGTAATTCATAATTATTTAAGGTCTTGCGATATGAAGGGTCACCTAGCTAGGAACTGGAATGAATCCATAATTATGGGCTTTGGATCTGTAAATAATCCCAAAAACGATATAGTTGTATTGTGTCAAGATGATACAAAGTTTAAAAAAAATTGGTTTGAAAATCTTTTAAAGTATCATATAGATCATGGATACGAGTGGGTTTCAAACGGCTGTGGAGATCAGTTTCAATCTTTTTTTGGAACATCTCACATTAAAAAAGTAGGATTGTATGATGAGAGGTTTAATTCTATTCAATGTCAAGAGGGAGATTACTATTTTAGGTCATTAATATATAATGAGTCTAAAGTGTCAATAGCAGATTGGTGTCATAATTGGTATTATAATACTCCGGGAGATGAAAAGGAAAGAATCTGGCTTGTTGATGTCGAAACCACATACTGTGGATATCGCAGAAGAACTAATGAGGAGGGCAAGTCAGATTGGCGTTATTCACAGGGAAATTGGAATTTTTTTAAGCATAAATGGGGAATCACAGAAGATGATCAGGTTATCATCGTAGGGCCTAAAACTTGGGAAAATTCTTTATACAAAAAAATAAAGGAAAGAGGAAACATAAGTGCCATAAAAAACATAATGTTTTATCCATTTTTTGAAAAAGATTGTGAACTTGGTGATAAGAATTATATGGGTTGGGATTTGATGCAACGTAGACCATGAAAAACAAAAAACCACAGTGTAAAAAAAACAAACCTAAAGGTATAAGTAAAAGATACTTATGCGTAGTTAAAAAACCACAGTGTAAAAAAAACAGACCTAAAGGTATAAGTAAAAGATACTTATGCTTAGTTGAAAAACCGAAGTGTAAAAAACTAGCGCTAATAATTAGAGGAGAGACAAGACGGTTCCATCTAACAAGAGATAATGGTTTTTGGGATCCAAAAAGAATAGGAGTTGGATGTGATCCAGTTGATTTTGATTTTAAAAAATCAAAAGATAACATGACAGAAATGGTTATTAATCCGCTTAAAGATATTTTTCATGTTGACACATATGCGTCTGCTTCGTATGATTCAGATTTTAAATTAATAAAAAAAGTACTTCATCCTAAATCTATATGGTATGATAAAAAAGAAATAAATTTAGGAGCTGACAGAAAACAATCATTACATGTAAATAATGCAATAAATGGTATAATAGGATGTCTTGAAAAAGGAATTGAGTATGACCACTACCTTTTAATTAGATTTGACATGATATTTAAGCAAAAAATTACAAATTTTATGAGAGATTTTTCTTCAAGTATAGTTTTTCCCTTTAGAGAAGTTGGTCACACAACTCAAAATAAAAAATGCGTTTGTGACTCAATGCACTTGTTCAATGTTAATGGAGATGTTAAAAATAAAATATTGTTTTTTAATAAATTATTTGATGTTTTTAGATCTCCTCTTTATCTTGATGCACAGGAGAGGGCAAATATTTTGGGTATTTCAACCGGATTTATGATTGATGGAGAATATGATACAAATACAGGTAGACCTTTTACATCTAGTGTTAATCCTATTTACGTTTTGGGCGGAAGACAGTATTTTTTTGAAGATTTTAAAAATAAAAATATATTTAAACCAGGATGGACAAAAAAATGAGTAACAAAAAACCACAGTGTAAAAAAAACAGACCTGAAGGTATAAGTAAAAGATATTTAATTGTTAATAAAAAAAATGAGGTTAAAAAAATGTGTATACTTTTACGTGGTCATCAAAAGAGAAATAGAAATGTACATGATGGTGGCAAAAATCCGATAGACTTTGATTGCACCAGAGGAAGTATTGATTCTTTTATTAAAATGATATTAAATCCACTCATATTAAAGTATGATATTAGTATTTATGTTGTAAGCCCAGATGAGATATATGACAGTTATTTAAACGACAAGATAAAGCCAGTTAAAATATGGCATCCTGAAGCATCAAAAAATTTTGTTCACATTATAAATGACTTAAAAGACCCAAATAATTTTGGAATTACGTGCTACAGAGATGGAAATACACAGCTTGGTACTTTTTCTTATGGGGCAAAAAAATTACTAGAGGAAAAGACAATAGGAGATTTTGATTATCTTCTAGTTTTAAGAATTGATATGCTTTATAAAAAAAACATAAATGAATGGAAGATAAATTTTGATACAATGTGTCTTTTTCCCTTTTATGAAACTTCGTATTCTAGCAAAAGGGCTCCTGACTGTATATATTGGATTAATAAAAGAAGTGATGATGGGGTAAAAAAATTCTTAAATATAATAACAGACTATGATTTTCCTCATGAACTACATGGTCTTATAGGTAAATTTGATTTAAAAAATGTTAAATATGATTTTATGGTTAAGGAATGTTATGTTAGTGGCACGCACGGACCTGCAACATGCTGTAAAAATCCATTTTACGCTTTAAGCGGAAGAAGATACTTATTTGACGATTTTAGTCATGATACTCTTTACTCTCAAGATTGGAATCCTGATTGGGCAAATAAGTTTAAATTTTTTGGTGCCGGATAGGTGTATTTATGATTACAATTATATTAGCTGCTGGGTCTGGTGAAAGGTTTGCCAACGAGGGTTACTTGTGCCCAAAGCCTATGGTTATGGTCGATGGAGAGCCCATGATATTAAAAATGATTAAAAATTGTGCCATTGAGCGTCCTTCGATACTTATAACCAACAGAATGCATCGACAGTGGAGAATAGGAGAAATAGTAAAGTCTGCTGGATATGACTTTTTTTCTATTATTGAACTTGACAGAACAACCAGGGGCCCAGCAGAGACTTTGCTAATGGGAATGGACAGTGTTAACGACGATGACTCTGTTCTTGTTCTTGACTGTGATGTGCTTCACCCCTCAATTGTGTGTGAAATATCAAAAAAATCAGAATTTGGTTCTGTATTTTGTTTTGAAGACCATGGTCAGGAAGCTATTTTTTCTTACGTAATTTTTGATAAAGATGGATTTATAACAAAAGTTGTTGAAAAAGAAAAAATATCTAATTTTGCATGTACTGGTGCTTATTTTTTCCCTAATGCCGGTCGTCTTAAGAATGCTTGCAGTGAAGTCTTATTAAGAGGAGTGTCAAGTAGGGGAGAATACTATATGAGTAATGTTTTGAGTGTTTTAATAGATCGTGGTGAAAAAATTAAGATGGAGTCATACGCTCCTTACGATTGCATTGGTACTCCTAGGCAACTAAGAGAGTTCTGTTATACAAAACCACAAAGTCTTAATGGAATAAGAATATGTTTTGATATTGATGGGACTCTTGTAAGTTCGCCAGACATTCCTGGTGATTACTCTACTGTAAGGCCAATACAAGAAAATATAGATTTTTTAAAAAAAGCAAAATCAAGGGGAGCTTATATAATACTCCATACGGCACGTAGAATGAAAACTCACAATGGAAACATCGAAAAAGTTATAGAAGATATAGGTAGTGTTACAATAGAAAAAATGAATGAATTTAATATACCTTACGATGAAATCATTTTTGGTAAACCGTGGGCGCATTTTTATATAGATGATCTTGCGGTTCCAGCATGGGGAGAATTAGACAAATGGACTGGCATATACGATGAATCAGTGCCATCAAGAAAAAATAATGCCGTTAATATTAAAAAAGATCACGTGGTAAAAACAACATCTAATGATGGAGAGGTTTTTTGGTATAAAAATATGCCAAAGGACGTATCAAAATATTTTCCTAAAATTTTTGAAATAAAAGAAAATATTATAACTATGGAAAAACTAGATGGAGAATGCGCTAGTAGAATTTTCGCTAAATGCAATATGGATTTTTTGTTACTTAAAAAAATACTTAAAAGTTTAAATGAGATTCATAATTCTGTTTTTGTTGGAGAAAAACCAAATATATGTTTAAATTACGCTCCAAAAATGATCAAAAGAATGAGTAATTATGATTATGATAAAATTGGGATTAAAAATATAGTTGAAAAATACATTAAAATTATGGATGAATATTGTATTTCTGGTATGTCCAGGGGTGGCTTGATCCATGGAGATCCTGTATTTAGTAATATATTTGTTGGTAAGGATGTAAGGTATATAGATCCTAGGGGCAAGCAGGGTGATTATTTTTCTTTATGGGGAGATATTTTTTATGACTATTCAAAATTATATCAAAGTTTGTGTGGTTATGATTGCATAATACTTGGAAAAGAAATACCACAAAATGCAGAAGATTTAAAAAGAGAATTTATGTTATGGGTTTCTGAAAATTATGGTACAGATTACTGTAAAATAATAAAACAAATTTCAATTGGACTTATCATTTCTCTTATCCCCATTCATGACGACAATAATGTTGTTAAATTTGTTGAAATGATAAAAAAGCTAGATTCAGAAATCGTTTAATAATAAATATTTATGAAAAAAATTCTTGTAACAGGTGGTTGTGGTTTTATAGGCAGTCATTTATGTGACTTTATTTTATCAAATTCTGATTCTGAGCTAGTCGTTCTTGACAGGCTAGATTTAGCAGGAAATGCTAATAGAATATCAAGCTTATTTTTTAACAACAATAAAAGAATAAAATTTGTATTTCACGATTTAAAGTCAGAGTTGCGCAAAAATACTTCACTAATTGCCTCCATAGGTGACGTTGATTCTATATTTCATGTTGCTGCTTTTTCCCACGTAGATCGTTCTATAGAAGATCCATTACTTTGCGTTATGGATAATGTTGTTGGTACTTGTAATATTTTAAACTTTGCAAAAGACTTAATGGGATTGGAAAGTTTTGTTTATCTTTCTTCTGACGAGGTTTTTGGCCCAGCAAAAATTGGAGAGTCTTTTTCTGATTTTGACAGATACAATTCTTCAAATCCTTATTCTGCATCAAAAGCCGGTGCTGAAGAACTATGTGTTTCATTTCATAAAACGTATAAAATGCCTATTAAGATATGTCATTGCACTAATGTCTTTGGTGAAATGCAGGCTTCTGAAAAATTTATACCCAAGTGCATATCTAAAATATTAAAAAATGAATCTGTATCTATACATCGCGATCCGGTATCTAAACTAATAGGAAGTAGATACTATCTTTATGTTAAGGATCTGTGCTCTGCACTTATTCTTATATCTAAAAATTTTTCCAATGGAGACAAGATTAATGTTTCTGGATTAAGGGAGTATCATAATTTAGAGGTTGCTAAAATTATTGCTGATATTTTAGGAAAAGATATTAAATATCACATGGTTGATTCGAACTTGGTTAGACCAGGATATGACATAAGATACGATATAGATGATTACAAATTAAGGTCAAATGGCTGGATGCCTAAGTATTGCTTTGAAAAAGTCATGCCAAATGTTGTTGATTGGTACAATAACAACAAGGAGTGGCTTGTATTATAAATTACTTTTTATAGGCTACTATTGATTTTATTGTCATGGTTTCTATGTCTACATCTATTACGTCGCATACATCTATTGAAGTATTTTCATCTATGTGTATTTTTATTTGACATGCGAAAGCACATGGAGATTCGCAATCGCTATTGTTTTGACTTATTATTCTTTCAACATCTATTTTTAAATTAGGTATATTTTTAAATATATCCATATTTGCTTTTATTACATTTTCTTTACCTTCAACAGATATATTCCAATCCTTTAGAATTATATCTTCATAATACAGTTCTCTAAGATCTTCTATGTTTTGATTTGAAAAACTCTCAAAATACTCTTTTATTATCCATAAATATTCAGATTTCATATATCTCCTTTTATTATTTTAGATCGACAAATAAAGGTAACTTTTGTATTTTTTATTAAAATATAATTATGAAAAATTTATTTAAATTATCGCAGGTTGATTTAAAAGGCATGCCTGGTTCTATGGGAGACGCTGTTTCTATAAATGTAGATGTTCCTAAATTTATTCAGCAAATGGGTCTTCAAAATCTTAATAATCTAGAAAATATTGGTAACGGCTTTGATCAATTGGCCGACCAGCTTGAAAAAATAAAAGATCCAAGATCCACACAGGCAAGAGCAATAATTACTCAGGTTAGAAACCTTCAAAATAGCATAAAATCATTTAAATAATATGAAGTGTAGTCCATCAAATGTTTTTAAGCTTTTAAATGCTTCCAATACGGGGAATGCCAATGATATAAATTTAGGCGAAGATCAGCAAGTTGTTGCAGATATCGTTAGAAGGATAGGTCAAAAAAAATATAAACTTTCATTTATTCTATCTGCATTTGGTGGTATGCGCAATGCTCTCGAAGACGAAAGCTGGGAGTTTGAAGTTGATTATGATAGAGTTTATGAGTATCTAAGTCAAAATGATTACTGGATTGAATCATATGAGGATTATTGGGATGAAAGTGATAATTTCTTTAATTACATACACTCGGTAGCTAGTGAGGATGAAATTAAAGAAACCATAATATCAAATTTTTATGATGGTAGTTTTAGTTCAAGTATGTCTTCTCTTTTAGAGGATTGCTCTGGATCTGATGCTGAAAATTACAATCCTGATATTATACCAGTTCAAACAATAGTAGAAGGTATTGAAGGCGATAGTTTTTTAGGTGCTTTAATTTCTGATATAGAAGACGTTAAAATAGTTGCCGATCATAGGCGTCCATCTGAATACTCAAAAAAATATGACATAAATCCAAAAAGTTTTTTTTCTCAAAAATTCTATGAAAAAATACGCATGCCATTCAATAGCAGGCCATCTCTTTCTCAGGAAGAGCTGGAAACATTTTTTGAACATTTAATTGATTATCTTGCCGGTGTATACGCTGATGAAGTAAATAATATGAACTCAGACAGTCAAATTATAGATGTTTTAAAATCATCTTATGAAGATAGCGCAAAAGAAAGATGGGTGAGGGACAATAAAGAAGAGTGGCTTAAAAGCGAAGTTGAAAACTATGGAGATAATAATGCTCACGAATTCCATAATGAGAACGCAAGGATGTCAAGGAAATATCTTGGTCAGGATCCTGCTGTGCCTGGTGTTAATCACTATGTTACTAAGCCTATTACTCAAAGAATTGCCAACGATAGGTGGATTTATTTTACAGGAGAAGACGCAGCAACAATATCCATAGATGAATCTCAGCCTGTTTCCAAGCTTGGTGTTGACGAATGGATTGATATAGCAGAGTCATTGAAAGATCATGCAAGTAACTATGAGATGCATGATAGGCATGATGAATTTATTAACATTATAGAAAGATATTCAGATGCCATTAAGTTTGTAATATCTTCAGATCCAGTTTTAAAAGAAGTTTTCTCTGAAGATTCATCTATTTACAGTTCTTATCTTGATGAAGGCAGAATAACTCAGCAAAATGAAATAGTTGCAGAAGCTTCTTCTTACATGAGTCCTGAAGATTCACAAAAATTAATGAGAGATTTTGCTGGTAATTCTCCAGAAAGAATCAGGTTTATAGAGGAGGCAAGAGAGAGAAGGAGAGAGCAGGATGAACAAGACAGAATCCTTAGACAAAGGGCTCAAGAGCAAAGGCAGAGAGAGCTAGAAGAAGAATCTAAATTATTAGTTGAAAAAGAATCTCTAAGAAAAAAAATAACAGAAGAAAAACAAAAATATCTTTCTAATCCAGAATTGATTTATAAAGATTTTGGAGATGATGGTGTACTTATAGCCAAAGAGATGGGTCTTTTTGACAAGGGTTTTAATTTTAAGTCTTTTATTAATCTTGGTAAATCCTTTCCTGGTCAGCACGCTACACACAGTGTTGTGTCAGATGCTGCAAATCATTCATCTGAAATAAGATATTATTCGGAAATTTTAGAGCCATTTAACATAGTCATACATCCCAAGCATAGTGAAAAAGATCCAAGGGGAATGAATGTTGTTTTTGACAATGGTAACAGAGACGGTGGCATAAATTATCATGATAGAAGTCTTAATAGAGATCAGACACCAGAGGGGTATTATAATTTTATTGGCTGGGTTGGTGGTGCAATAGACTGGTTAAATAAAACTATGTATGTTACGGAAATACAGAGTGACGTTGTTCAAAAGACTTATAGAATGAGAGATTTTCAAGCTAGTATGTCTGGTCTTGAACAGGAAAAAAACAAATTGACTGATGAAATATCTTCTTTGAGCTCAAAGATTGAATCTTTTGATAAGAATGTTTATTTTGAAAATAAAATAAAAGAATTAGAAAATAAAATAAACTCTTCCTCAGACGAGCAAATGAAGAAAAGATTAAATGTTGCAATAGATGCGATACGCAATCAGATGGTGAGCGGGATAGACCCAACCCAGCAAGATAAACAAAAATTAGAAAAGCTTAAAGCAAATCTTGTTGAAATAGAAAAGCAGATTTCTTCAATATCGGATAGGAAATCAGAAGACAAGGCTCCTCAATTAAATAGGCCTCATTTGTCTCAGTTTAAGTCAAGAATAGAAAATAGATTTGAAGACTGGCTAGAGATATTCTACAATGAGATATTTAGATATTGCAAGAATCTTGAGATCAAAACTTTTTATTTGGTAGGCGCTTCAACTTTGCATAAATTGTGGACAGGATGGTCAACTCAAGAAACTTTTGAGATGTTTAAGAAGGTTTATGACGATCAGGCTATGAAACATCAAATGGAGAAAGTAAAATTTCATAATAGTGTATGGTGGAAATTAGATTTAGGAAATAGAATGCCAAAATACGCAAAATCATGGTACAAAACAATAAAACTTGCTCAGAATGATTTTTCTAGTGTCAATATATCTGATCTAATTGATCAGTTCAGAAGAGGATCAATAAGTCAAAGTGATCTCGAGCAAAAGATAAGAGAGAGGTACGCTGAATTTATAAAAAGCGGGCCTGTTAACAAGAACATATATGTTGAAAAGCTGAAGGCTTTTTTTAAGACACATTTTCAAATTATGGGAGAAAATGCAGAATTTGACTCTGCAGATGATGACTACGCTAAGTTGGAGAGAATTAGATCTGCAATATCTGCTTTTATGAGCACGACGGGAAAAGAATATATGGATGAAAACGGAGAGGATCTAAAGGAGCCATTCAAGTCAATACTCCACAGGTTCCTTATCCAAAATTATAATTATGATTTAGAACTAGATGAGCTTATAGATTAAAATCTGTCTATAAGATCTCTTTGTATTCTTGTTCGGTAGAACCATGGAGTTGACATAACTTCACGTACAGATGAGAACTTTTCTCCCATTTCTTTAATTTGTTTACTTAGAGAATTATTGATATTCTCAAGATCTTTTATTTTTTCTCCATATTCTTTTTCTAATACTTGTCTCGCACTATCTTTTGTTTCTTGTAGCTCTTTTTCTAGTTTGTTTATTTTGTCTAGTGATTCAGTCAGAAGCTTGCGACAATTATCATTTATACCACTCCATGAATTTTCTATAAGTTTTTCTAATTCGCTTTTTACGGAATCTTTTTTTGTCTTCTTCATTCTGAAAGTTCCATTTCTTTTTTGATAAAAATCATGGCATGTTTTATCTCATCTAGCTCTTGGAGAGCTTTTCCATATATGGTGTCTCCTGGAGTCATTTTGTGTTCATCTTCATCATTAAATTTATTTGATTCTATGATGGAATATTTTTTTAATAGGTTTCTTACCTCATTGCTAAACAAGTTGCTTATGCCTTCTGGTAGCGACTGCTCTCTCATTGATTTCTCCATTTGTTAATAAGTAATAGTGTTGTTATTGAAAGAAGAGACAAAAGAAATATGCATATGAATTTATATGTATTTAATTTTTTGTTTATTTTTTTTATTGCTGCTTCTTTTCTTATGATTATATCTGCTGCCTCGCTGTATATTGTCGGATATTCTCTTTCGATTTCTGCATCTTCTTTGATTATATTTGATACCATTTTATGTTTTTTATTTAACTTGTTTATTATTTCAGGGTTCATAGATGTATATCGTCTTCGATCTTATTCTATTTGACGATAAAAACCCGCAGGATTAATTATCAATATTTAATAATATACATTGTAATTTAGGAGATATCCATAATGGGAAAATTTAATTTTAAAAAATATTCTAGTTTTGTTTCTCAGCAAGAAAATTCACTTACTAAAATCGCTGCTGTTGAAGATTATTTTATAAGAACCTTAGAGGTTCCAGGTACTGGCAAGACATTTAAAGAACTTTTTCAGGAAAAAGTACCTAATGAAACAGAGGAGCAAAGAAACCTAAGAATGGATGATCTTAAAAATAAGGTTTCAGTTATAAAGAATAATAAAATATTTATAAGAGCTTTGACTGTAGCAGAACCAGAGTTAAAGGGTCAGTCTGGAGATACCTATAGGCACATACAGGACATAAATAATAAATTATTTTCCATGGCTATGGAAAAATATTTTGTTATTTTTGAAGAGGGTGCCATGAAAATGAAGTTTGACAATAACTGGACTGCTCAGCAACAAAATTCAGCTATTTTAGAATGGAAGAATGGGCTTACCGAGGGTATGCGAGGTGGTGGCTTTGCAGGAAGAGGAGACTTTGTTTATTTGCTTGTTAGGTCAATGATTGGAGCCATAAAAGGTAAAGAACAGTGGTATGTTAAGGATGTTAGAAAATTTGACATGGGTAGAGTTGAGCTTTTTTTCCATGAGTGTGAAGATGACACCTCCAAACTTAATAGATTCTCTAATTATGAGCAGTCCGGTGCTCAAGCGGTAGAGGGAGTTGTGCATTCTCAGGAAATTCAAAATGAATCCGGTAGTATTTGTGGTTTTGTAAAAACTTCGACTCCTGGTTGGTTTTATTTGTATGGCAAACAAAGTCAGCGTTGGTGCAGCGAAAAATTTACAAAAGAAAATGGGCCTTTTCAGGGATCTGAAAGTCAGCTTTCTAAAAATCATGCACTTCTGTTTGCTGCCAGTCAAAGTACTGGATGGTGCACAGGAGGTGGATCAGCAGACCACTATTTAAATTTATCAGAAAAATTTTATTTGTATTTTCCTCAGGGTCAAGCTTTAGATCAGTCTGGTCGTGTAAATCAGGCAACTGTTGCTATAGTTAAGAGATCAGACGGTTCTTATAAGGAATGTGTGGGTCATCGAAACCTTCCTCCGTGGGGTTACATATCCCAAATTATGGATGTTATGAGCAAAGAAAATATAACAGCTAAACCAGATTCAATGTTTGGATATACCAGTGGTGTAACTGGAGACGTGCCATTTAAGTGGTATAAAGAGAATAAAGACAAGAGTCCTGGAGAAATATTTCCCAAAGTAGATTTTGTTTTAGATGAAATTAAAAAGAAGATTGAATCATTTGACAATATAGTAGATCTTGCTTCTTCAATAACATCTGGAGGGTTTAGGGAAGATGTTGTTAAAAGTAGAAGTGGCATGGAATCATCTGCAAGCATGGGTATAATTCCAGAAATTCTTAAAAAACCTGGTGCAAAAGAAGAGTACGCGGCTAGAGTGGAGTCTTATATCAAGGATATTAATCCAAAGCTTCATGGTATTTTTAAAGACATATTAAGTAGTATTTTTCCAGGTCTTGGGTCAATGTCGTCTGCAAAAGACAAGATTACTCAAAATTTTAGATCTTTGATTACTCAAAAGACACTTCCAGCAGAAGAGGAAGAATTGCTTTTTAGAGACGACAAGGAATCTACTCTTAGAGAGATAGTGGATCATTTTATATATAAGTGATTATTTATCTGCCTAGTATATTTATACGATAGTTTGGCAAATAATGTATATCAAAATTGTTTTGCTTAAATATTTTAAGCCATTCTGATTCTGCGGATTCACATATTGGAAAATTAAAACAATTTTCTTCTATTATTTCTATAGCAGATCTATTGCAACTCCATATAAGATCTGATATTTTTTCTTTGTCGCTTCTGCTCCCCCATAAAAATGGCTTTTCTGATATTATTTTTTCTATATTTTTACTTATTACTTTTGATGGGTAATCTTTTATACTTAAGTCTGTTCTTGTTCTGATGGAAAAAACAGATTTTTTTATTGTTTCCTTGTTCTTTTGTATTGCTTTGCCCAGACAATACATCTGATATATGTTTCTTACTTTATAGCTGGCGCTGTTTGGATTTTTTATATCTAAATCTTCAAATACTTTGTATTTTTATAATATTTCTTGTATTTCATTATCATCAAAATTTATTGTGTAATATTTTTGATTTGTTATTTGTTCAAGAATTTTTTTTGCATTTGAAAAATTTTTCTCAAATTCAAACTTATTATTGTTAATTTTTTTAAATATTGGCCCAGAGTTCCAGAAGCAGCCAACCCAATTTATTTTCATATTTAAATGGAATGCAGCTTTATTGAATGCTCTGCATAGATCCATGAATTTTTTTTCATTTATCCTTATCGTACCACTAAGAATAACTGAAAAGCTAGTAGTCGATTCCGATTGCCCATCCATCATTAAATCTTCCAGCTATAACTGGATTTCCACCTATGTATATTTTTGCGGTTTCCAATGGAGATCCCGATTTTTCTAAAACTAACATTCTATTTGAATTGTCTAAATCTATAAAAAGATTTCCAAAAAGAATCTTTTTTTCAGTGTCCGGGGAAGTTGAATTGAATATTGTTGGTTCTTTTGCCGTGTTCAAGTAATAGTCAATGTTGTTTGTTGTACTTGTTTGTATAGATATGCCTTTGTATGTGGTTCTTATGCCTTGTCTTGATATATCATTGCTTTGTGAATTTTTATACACATGTATAGCCCTAAAATTATTGTACATTGAAGTAAGTATTGGCACTCCCGAGATAAAAGTTGGCGCGTCCTCTATTGCGCTTCCACTTACAGTTCTTATTACAGGCATGTGGTTGTCTTCTTGATTTTTGGCAAACTTTATTTGTCCTAGTCCTCCAAAATTCGATATCTCTTCGGTGACTCCATCTAGTGTATTGTTTATTTGGTAGCTATAGGATATGTATGGGCTGAATGCTGTTGTTGAGCCTTCTTTTGAATGCAAGCTTCTTAGATTTGTTGAGAGCACTTCTGATCTTTTCACTAAAAAGAACTGTATATAGTTTCCGTAATTTTCTCTATTTTGACAGTATTCATTGAATTTTGACAATACAGATGAAGATGTTGTTGTATTTGCCAGAGCAGATATTGTTAAATCTCCTATGTCTGTTCCATTCAAAAGTGGATTGGCGTCACCAACACCTCCAGACCATGATTCTCCAGCACATTCTCCTATTATCTGAGGGTCCGCTACTGTACATGTAGATGTCATTAATGTGTAGTTTAATTCTGCTTGACTGTACTCCCATATGTACAGATCAGTTACCATTGCTGCGCCTGCTCCAGAAGATGTTACATTTAATGAAGCCGATGTTACAGTTGCATATTTTGGGACAGAACTTATGTCAAATTTAAAAAATGGTCTCCTAAAACCGACGACACCCTTATCTGAACCATATCCTACCCTTAAAATAGCGGTAGAATTTCCTATCGATGTTATAGAAGGTCCATCTACATAGGTATCATCATAGACATAAAGAGTAGGAGCAGCTGGCATTACTTTTTCTTTTTCTTACTTGATGTTGTTCTCCATCCTCCGCCATGCTGCTTGTACCATCTTGCAGCCCAGCCATTTGCGTAAGCTGAGTTTCCAGTTATGGTCAAAAATCCATTTTGTATCATAACCCATGTACCATTAGCAGTTTCTGGACACCAAACATCTTCAGATTCAACATTTTTTATAATTAAATTTTGAGTGTTATGGGTTTTTTTGTTTCTTATAATTGTTGCAGATTGCATGTCTGGATATTTATCAGCAAAAGTTACATGATAACCATTTAAATATGCCGCCAATATAGTTGCATAAAAATGATCTTCGTTTTTTTGGCTAAATCCAAATGAATGTCTATTTAAAATTTTAGTACTAACTACTTTGTCGTGACCATCATAGATAATTGCACTTGCTAAAAATATTTCTCTCTCATTTTTTGACATAGAAAGTATTTTTTCAATCCAAGAATCTTTTTTAGCCCACTTTTCCATAACTAATTCAGATGAATTTTCTAAAGATGCGCATACAACTAACTGCATATGTTTATTTAAATCTTTAGTTTCAATGAGCTCAGTATTTTGGTAATTTTCTCCTCGCCTCACAACCCATTTATGATTTGGTGTGCATTTAACTTGAAAGCCTGTTGCTTTTCCAATTTGTACCATTGGAGCATTTTCAAAATAATGCATGTTTAATATAGAGTTCCACTCCAGTTCATCTTTTTCTATATTATATGATAAAATTTCATCTCCAATTTTTAAGTTTTCATATATTTGAGGTCCTGTTTTTGTTATAGCTAAAGAATCCAATGGGACACACGGATATACGTCAAACTTTGATTTTGCCATTGATTTTGCCCTTGACCACAAAGATGGATTTGTTGGTTTTGCTTTTTGCTTGCCTCTTGGTTTTTTTGATCCCTTTTTTGCTGCTTCTTTTTCCATGGATGACTCGTAATTAAAAGCATATTTCTCGACATCGTGCATCGGAGTTTTTGTATACATGTCATGGTATGGACAGTAGTACTCTCCTTGTTTAGGGTCATAGTAATACGCCATTCCGCTTTTTCCTACGAATGGGCCTTCGAGTCCTGACCTTGGTCTGAATTCTTGTCCCTTAGAGTCAATTACAAGTTTTGGATTTCCTTGTGAATCAAATTGTCCCATTTCTTTTTTGGGGTCTTCAGCTTGGGCTGTCTTTTTCATACCGCCCATTTTTTCCATAAAAGATTTCCAATTGATTAGTTTTGGTGTGTTGTTTTGCATTTTTTCCTTTTATTTTTTCTTTTTCTTTGTAAAAGTCCTAACAAAATTAGGAGATCTTGCCTTGCCTGAATTGTCTGATTTATTTTCGACTTTTCTTTTTCTAGAGCATGCAGATTGCCTTTGGCTTTCCGACATAGACTTTGCACTAGATCTTGGTCTGCATTTTGGGTAGGCTCCTGAGTCAGCGTTAGACCTGCCACACGGAGGGAATGAGCCGTCTTTATTTTTTCGGCATATGTTCACCCAGTCTCCCTTTTTCCCTTTTCCAAACCATTCATTTAAAGATGCTGTTTTATACCAGTTCATAATATTTAATTATTAATCCTAGTTTAATATCCTGTCTTGCTATTTTTATTTTTTTAAAAGAGGATATGTAGATTAAAATAAAATAATCAAAATTTTAGGGTAGTTTGGAATATAGACGATATAGACTCGGATCTTGTTCGTATGATTAATGCGAATAATTTTCAAATTGACAAGTTAATACAAGGGCTCGAAAAGGTATCGATTGGAGGTTGAAACTTAAGATTGCACGCCGTGGTTGGTCGAATGGCCACGAAAAAAATCGATCAAAAAGTAACTGACAACTATCAGTTCAATTCATACAGAATTGGGTTTACCCAGTTCCGTCTCGCAGCCTAATTCGCTGCAAAGCATCTCCTGACTCCTGCTGGTGGCAGATGCTCCAATAGCAGGATATTCAAACAAGTGTGTTACGAGCGAGTTTGAAGAAATAATCGTAAGAGCTGCCCGTATCTTGCTTGTGAGTATCGGGTTGCATTAATCACAGGATAAGCGTGTAGACATCTGAGCGTATACCTAACAACACGGGGGTTCGACTCCCCCCGAGTCCACATGAGGATGTAACTCAATGGCAGAGTTCTACCCTTCCAAGGTAGATGTTGCGGGTTCGACTCCCGTCATCCTCTTTTGCGTAGCCAAGTATCACGTCTACTTCCGTGAAGACTTATATGGATTAGGCTTTCTAGAGGCCGGAATTGAGAATGGGTGCAAGTCCCTCACTACGCTTTTCGCTCCCTTAACTCAGCGGCTAGAGTGTCGCCTTTACACGGCGAAAGTCACTGGTTCGAATCCAGTAGGGTGCATTGCCACTTTAGCTCAACGGTAGAGCAGTGCTTTTGTAAAGCACAGGTTGCGGGTTCGAATCCAGTAAGTGGCTTTTGGTCGGGTACTCAAATGGCTAAGAGAATGGATTGCAAATCCATTATGTGCTGGTTCGAATCCAGTCCCGATCTTTAGGCGAGAATACTCAAGCGGCCAACGAGGGCAGAC